>ERZ1673960.20-NODE-20-length-89201-cov-811.063626_pt1 | contig 89201 bp, 89 predicted proteins | sample MGYA00580190_ERZ1673960 | MGnify/ENA primary metagenome ERZ1673960 (study PRJEB41334, sample SAMN05608106) | rock metagenome | biome: terrestrial subsurface; feature: shale formation; material: shale | place: USA: Pennsylvania ...
TGGCCATGACCAACGCCATGAGCCGACAGATCCGCAAGCCACCACCCAGCACGGTACAACAGAAGGTGGTGAACCTCTCCGGGGCGGTTTAACACTAGTGTCCCGTCTGGTTAATTCGCAGTAGATCAGCGAATTAACCAGACGGGACACCACCGGTTGCCGGTTGCAGCCACCGGCAGCCGGCTTTAAACTGACCGGCTCGCGCATGTTCGCGCAACTTCACGGCCGTTGGCCAGATATTCGTGGACCGGACCAGGAACCCATCACACCCATGCCCGATTCCCTGCCCCCGGATTCCGTGGGCCTTGTCAGCCCCGAAACCCTGCATTTTGATCAACCGATCGAACTGGCCTGCGGCCAGACCCTGAACAGCTACGACCTGGTGGTTGAAACCTACGGCGAGCTGAACGACGACGCCAGCAACGCTGTCCTCATCTGCCATGCCCTGAGCGGCCACCACCACGCCGCCGGTTACCACAGCATGGATGAACGCAAGCCCGGCTGGTGGGACAGCTGCATTGGTCCAGGCAAGCCCATCGACACCGACCGTTTTTTCGTGGTCAGCGTTAACAACCTTGGGGGCTGCCATGGCAGCACCGGCCCGGCCTCGATAAACCCGGACACCGGCAAGCCCTATGGCCCGGACTTCCCGGTTATTACCGTGACCGACTGGGTGGAAAGCCAGGCCCGGTTGGCCGATCGCCTTGGCATTGAACAATGGGCCGCGGTGGTTGGCGGCTCCCTGGGTGGTATGCAGGCAATGCAGTGGAGCCTGAGTTACCCGGACCGGCTGCGCCACTCGGTGGTGATCGCCTCCACGCCAAAACTGAGCGCCCAGAACATTGCCTTCAACGAGGTGGCCCGACAGGCCATCACCTCCGACCGGGAATTCCACGAAGGCCGCTATTACGATTTTGACACGGTTCCCCGCCGTGGCCTGATGCTGGCGCGCATGGTGGGCCACATCACCTACCTGTCCGATGCCTCCATGGGCGAAAAATTTGGCCGGGAACTGCGGGACGAAGCCTACAAATTCGGCTTTGGCGCCGAGTTCCAGGTGGAAAGCTACCTGCGCTATCAGGGCGAGCGGTTCTCGGAAAGCTTTGACGCCAACACCTACCTGCTGATGACCCGGGCGCTGGACTATTTCGACCCCGCCTGGGACACCCACGGGGATCTGCCCAAGGCCCTGGCGCCGGCGCGCTGTGAATTCCTGGTGTTGTCGTTCAGCACCGACTGGCGTTTCTCCCCGGCCCGCTCGGAGGAGTTGGTGAACGCCATGATCTCGGCCCGCAAGAAAGTCAGCTACGCGGAGATTGATGCCCCCTGGGGTCACGATGCCTTCCTGATTCCCACGCCCAGGTACACCGACATCTTCACCGCTTACATGGACCGGGTTGCACGGGAGGTAGGCGCATGAGACCGGATCTTGAAATCATTCAGCAATGGGTGGGCCCGGGCCAGCACGTACTTGACCTGGGCTGTGGCGACGGCACGCTGCTGGATTACCTGCAGCGCGAGCGCAACGCCACCGGCTTTGGTCTTGAAATCAACCCGGACCACATCACAACGTGTATGGGGCGCGGCGTCAGCGTTATCGAGCAGAACCTGGATACCCAGGGCCTGGAGAACTTTGACGACGGCATGTTCGACATCGTCCTGATGACCCAGGCGCTACAGGCCGTTCGCCGGCCCGACATGGTGATCGAGGAAATGTTGCGGGTCGGCCGGGAAGGCATTGTCACCTTCCCGAACTTTGCCCACTGGCGCCTGCGCTGGGGCTTGGCGCTCTCAGGTCGAATGCCCGAATCAAATGCACTACCTTATAAATGGTACAACACGCCAAACATCCGACTGTGTACGTTCAAGGATTTCGAGGCGTTGTGCCGGAAAAAAGGCATTCGGATCAAGACCCGACGCGTGGTGGACGGCCAGCACCAGAACAGCTGGCTGGCCAGGGCCTGGCCCAACCTGCTCGGGGAAATTGCCATTTATCGCATTACACGGGAGGAATCATGATGATCACTCGTCACGCAACGGCTTTGCTATTCACCCTGACCGCCTTGCTACTTGCCAGCGTCCAGGCACACGCCGATCAGAAGGACTTTGGTGAATACACGGTTCTCTGGAGCGTGTTCCCCAGTACTTTCCTGGCGCCAGAAGTCGCCAAGGCCAATGATCTGCAACGGGGCAACGGCATAGGCGTCGTTAACATCGCGATCATGCGTGAGGCGGAGAATGGCCAGCTTAAGCCGGTCAATGGCCAGGTAGAGGGCAGCGTCTCCAACGACATCCAGCAAACCACCTTCCTGGGATTCCGCCGGATCAAGGAAGGAGATGCCGTTTACTTCATCGCCCAATACCAGTACCAGTCCGGCAGTATGATGACTTTCAACGTGACCGCACAGCCGGCAGGCTCTGAAGATGATCTGCCCGTGCGCTTTACCCACACACTGTTCCAAGACTAACCCCATGAGCCGAAGACTCGTTATCGCCAGCAACAATGCCGGCAAGATTGCCGAACTGGACCACCTGCTTTCCCCACTGGGTCTTGAACCCGTGGCCCAGGGCGAACTGGGTGTGACCGAGGCGGAGGAGCCGGCCGTTACCTTTGTGGAGAACGCCATCCTCAAGGCGCGGAATGCTGCCCGCCAGACCGGTCTGCCGGCCCTGGCCGATGACAGCGGCCTGGCCGTGGACGCCCTGGATGGTCAACCAGGTGTGCGCTCCGCGCGATATGCCGGCCCCCAGGCCAGCGATGCCGATAACGTGCAGGCCCTGCTGGCTGCCCTGAAAGACGTACCCGAGAAAGAAAGGACGGCCCAGTTCCACTGCGTGCTGGTGTATCTGCGCCATGCCGATGATCCCACACCGATCATCTGCCACGGTCGCTGGCCCGGTCGAATTCTGTTCGAGCCCAAGGGCGATGGCGGTTTTGGTTACGATCCGGTTTTCCTGGTGCCCGAATACTTCCGCAGTGCCGCCGAACTGACCCGTGAACAGAAAGGCCGCACCAGTCATCGTGGGCGGGCACTGGCCAGCCTGCTGGAGCAGTTGAAGGCCGATGCCTGATCGCCAGACCACGCCGGCCAGCGATCCGGCGGTGGTATGTCCTCCCCTGTCCCTGTATATCCATGTGCCGTGGTGTGTGCGCAAATGCCCCTATTGTGACTTCAACTCCCACGCCATCCGTGGCGAGATCCCCGAATCCGACTACCTGGCCGCGCTGATCGAGGACCTGGGCCAGGATCTGGCACTGGTACGCGGACGCCCCATTGAGAGCGTATTCATCGGCGGGGGCACGCCATCGTTGATGTCCGGGGACTTTTATCGGCAACTGTTCGAACAATTGCGCCAACGACTGGATTTTCGCAAAGACGCCGAGATCACCCTGGAGGCGAACCCCGGCACGCTGGAAGCCGGCCGCTTTCGTGAATTCCGGGAAGCCGGCATAAACCGACTGTCCATTGGCGTTCAGAGTTTCAATCCCGAGCATTTACAGGCGTTGGGGCGGATCCACGACAGCAAGGCCGCGCGCAAGGCCATCGAAAGCGCGCGGAGCGCCGGCTTCGACAACTTCAACATTGACCTGATGCACGGTCTGCCAGGCCAGACACCAGAGCAGGCGCTGAAGGATCTTGAGATTGCGGTGAGCTATCAGCCCACCCACCTGTCGTGGTACCAGCTCACCATCGAACCCAACACCGAGTTTTTCTCCCGACCGCCCGAGATCCCGGACGATGATCGCTTGGGGGATATTTACGAGACGGGCGCGGCGTATCTCCACCGCCAGGGCTTTTGCGATTATGAAGTCTCGGCCTGGAGCCTGCCCGGACGTGAGAGCCGCCACAACCTGAACTACTGGACCTTTGGCGATTACCTTGCCCTGGGCGCCGGCGGGCACGGCAAAGTCAGCCTGGAAGACGGACGTCTCCTGCGCTACTGGAAAACCCGCCAGCCCGACGCTTACCTGAACCGAATCGGCTCCCGTACTGCGGGCAAAGAGGAGATTAAAGCGGAAGACCGGCCCCTGGAATTCATGATGAACGCACTGCGCCTGAGGCAAGGCGTGGAGGAGTCACTATACTGTGAACGTACGGGTTTACCGCTATCATCCATTGCGGTAAAACTTGAAGAACTGAGGAATCAAGGTCTGCTGACCCGGAACCGCATTCAGGCCACGGAGCAGGGTCAGCGCTATCTGAACAGTCTGCTGGAGCGTTTTCTGTGAAGGACCATCCACGACCAACCTGGCTGCCCAACCTGCCCATGCGCCTGCCCATGAAGATCTCCATGGTTCTGGCCGTCGCCCTGTTGATCGCCATGGCGGTCGTCAACCAGCCCTTGCAGACTGCGGCAGCGCCTCAAGGCCTGATCAGCTTCCAGTTGGCTGGCAGCGCCGAGCAGACCCACGCCATCCTCCTCAGCTGGCCTCGCGACACCCTTACCCTGGCGAAAGTGGCCCTGTGGCTGGATTTCCTGTTTGTGGTTACCTACCTGGCGGCCCTGTTGCAGTTGACCCGGCATTTCACCCGGGATCGGCCCGGCATTCGTGAGCGTATGATTGCCCGGGGCGTACGCACCCTGTTTGTCGTGGCCGGGTTGAGCGATGTCATTGAGAACATCGTGCTGCTAAACAACTTCAACCCGCCCTCCGATGGCTTGAGCCTGACCGCTGCGATCCTGGCGCTACTCAAGTACACCGGGTTTGTACTGGGCGCGGCCGGGTTGGTGGTGATCCGGGCGGCGCGGCGGCACCCTCTCAGCCACAGCCAGTAAAATGTTCAACGGTCGCCACCCCAGTCTTTCGGCCTGGAGTGGCCCTGCCGGCGAATCAGTTGGTGCGGTAGAACAGCAGGTCCCAGACACCGTGACCCAGGTTCTCACCCCGCTTCTCGAACTTGGTGATCGGTCGCTCCTCGGGGCGAGGCGAATAACCGCCCTGCTCCTGGGTGTTGGCGAAACCTTCGGCTTCGTTCATTACCTCCAGCATGTGTTCGGCGTAGTTTTCCCAGTCCGTGGCCAGGTGCAATACACCGCCCACCCGCAACTTGTGGCGGATGCGCTGGACGAACTCCGGCTGCACCAGACGACGCTTGTGGTGCTTTTTCTTCGGCCAGGGATCCGGGAAGAACACCATGACCCGGTCCAGGCAGGCTTCCGGCAGGCAAAGGTCGATCACATCGTTGGCATCGATGCTGTACACACGCACATTCTTGAGCCCGCGCTCCTCGACTTCCTTGAGCAGGGCGCCGACACCCGGCAGGTGCACTTCCACCCCGATGAAATCCTGCTCCGGCGCTGCCTCGGCCATGTCCGCCAGGGAGCGGCCCATGCCAAAGCCGATTTCAAGGTTCAACATGTTGTCGCGCCCAAATACCTGGCGCGGATCAATCATGCCATCCTCACGGGTCAAGCCGTATTCCGGCCACAGCCGGTCATAGGCCTTTTTCTGGCCCTCGGTCATTCGGCCCTGTCGCAACACAAAGCTGCGAACACCACGGCGGGTCGTTACCGGGTTTTCTCCGGAAGACTCTCGATTATCTGTCTGATCGGTCATCTGTCATCCTCAACCGCCACAGCGGATGTTGGTCTTGTCTGGAATTTGGTGACAGTTTAACAGAGTCCCGCCGGTCAGGCGGAAATCACCGAACTCTGGCCCTGCTGTCGATCCAGCTGGCGGTAGCCCAAGGCCTCCATCAGGTGCTGACGCTGTAGATGAGTATGACCTTCCAGGTCCGCCAACGTGCGTGCCACACGCAAGATCCGGTGCAGCGCACGGGCCGACAACCCCAGGCGCTCCATGGCCGAAGACAGCAAACGCTGGCTGTCCGCATCCAGTGCGCAGGCGCTATCCAAAGCTTTCCCGGACAGGGCGGCGTTCAGCACGCCCCGGGCATCCTGGGCGGCACGGGCCGCCATAACCCGCTCGTGTACCGAGGCACTGGATTCACCCTGCTCCCCGCTGGCCAGCAGGACATCGCCCGTCTGTACGGGCACTTCCACGTGCAGATCGAATCGATCCAGCAACGGGCCGGATATCTTGGCGCGGTAGCGCATCACCTGAGTCGGTGTGCATTGGCATTCGATGGTCGGATGCCCGTGATAACCGCAGGGGCAGGGGTTCATGGCAGCCACCACCTGGAAGCGAGCGGGAAAGGTCACCTGCCGGGCAGCGCGGCTAATCACAATTTCCCCACTTTCCATGGGTTCGCGCAGCACTTCCAGTACCCGGCGGTCGAACTCCGGCAGCTCATCAAGAAACAGCACCCCACGATGTGCCAGGGAAATCTCTCCTGGCCGGGGACTACTTCCTCCACCCACCAGCGCCACCGCCGAGGCCGTGTGGTGCGGCGCCCGGAATGGTGGTTGGCGCCAGGCACCGGCCTCGACCGCGTGCCCCGCGACCGAGTGCACACTGGCCACTTGCATCGCGGCTTCATCCGCCAGCGTGGGCAGAATGCCCGGTAGCCGGCTCGCCAGCATGCTCTTACCCGTGCCTGGAGGGCCGAAAAACAGCAGGTTGTGCCCGCCAGCCGCAGCCACCTCCAATGCCCGGCGCGGCACCTGCTGGCCCCGGACATCGGCGAGATCCGGGCCTGAAGCTCCAGGTCCCGCCAAAGTGGGATCCTCGGCACGGGACACAGGCACCAGCTTTGCCCGGCCCGACAAGTGTTCACAGACCGTCAGCAGGTGGGTCGCCGCCAGCACGTCACCGTCGCTGGCCAGGGCTGCTTCGGCTGCATTGTCCTGGGGCAGGAGCAATGACCGACCAGCCTCCCGGGCGGCCAATACCGCTGGCAGCACGCCCTTTAACGGGCGCAGGGCGCCATCAAGGGATAATTCACCGATACATTCCAGATCATTCAGGGATTCAGCCGGGATCTGCCCGGAAGCAGCGAGGATACCAAGAGCGATGGGCAGGTCGAAGCGCCCACCCTCCTTGGGAAGGTCGGCCGGCGCCATATTGATGGTGATCCTGCGGGCGGGAAAATCAAAGCCGGCGTTCAAAAGGGCACTACGGACCCGGTCCTTGGATTCACGGACACCTGTCTCCGGCAGACCGACAATAGAGAGTGCCGGCAACCCGCCGGACAGATGCACTTCAATGGTGACCGCAGGGGCACTGACCCCGACGCTGGCGCGGGAATGAACAATGGCAAGCATGACAACCTTCCGTGGTGATGAGCAGATAACGCCGGGCAGCGTTCCTTTGCCCGGCCTTCAACGTGCGCTGACGATCAGGATGAGGAGGTGCGGCTTTCCAGCTCGGCTACCCGCTTTTCCAGCAGCTCGACTTTCTCGCGGGTCTTTTCCAGAACGGCCTGCTGGGCATCGAATTCCTCCCGGGTGACCAGCTCCAGACGGGACATCACCGCCATCACACTGGCACGGACCTGGGTTTCCACATCGTCCCGGGCAGCCCGGGCCATGTCAGGGACGAACTGTCCGAACTGGCCCTGTAGCTGGGCAAAAATATCCTGCGGCCCTTTCATGAGACACCTCTATTGCGGGTTTCTGTCGGTATGCGTTCGTTGCCGGCCACAGATTGAAGCTGACAACATCATGTTTTTACAGTGTATCACAGCGGTGCCGGTGCCATACTGTCAACACATGGCTTTGCAGTAGCTAGTGTCCCGTCTGGTTAATTCGTTGATCTACTGCGTAGCTCTGGGATTCCTGGCCAAGGCGCCAGTGTGCAGGTGTGGTGGTTCCACAGCAAGCGCTGGCAACACCGGCCAGGAATCCCAGAGCTACGCCCTTCGGGAGCCGCTGAGAGCGTTGATAGCCGCGTTGCGCTAATTCGATATGGAACCACCATACCTTCATTAGCACGCCTTGCTCTCAACGCTCTCAGTGGCTCAGTAGGTCAACGAATTAACCAGACGGGACACTTGGAACCGCGCGGGCTGCTCTATTTTAAGCCAGCGGCTGACACCGCGCCCCACATTGGTGCGCGCAACTGCGCTAAAATAGAACCGCTTTAGGTCAAGCAACTGTATTAAAAGAACTTTTTTGCGTTGGCACACCCGATGCTAAAGCCTACGTACGCAATCCGCACAATTGACGTGCGAGGTAGCAGCATCCCGAACTCAACAACTGGCCGAAGGGCCCACCTGTTGGGACGGCTTTATCAAGGAGACAGCAATGAAACTTGTGACAGCAATCATCAAGCCTTTCAAACTGGATGATGTCCGTGAGGCACTTTCCGAGATTGGCGTACAGGGCGTGACGGTCACCGAAGTGAAAGGCTTCGGTCGGCAGAAGGGCCATACCGAGCTCTATCGTGGCGCAGAATACGTGGTGGACTTCCTGCCCAAAGTGAAGGTGGAAATCGCCATTGGCGACGACCTGCTGGACCAGGTCATCGAAGCCATCACCAAAGCGGCCAACACCGGCAAGATCGGTGACGGCAAGATTTTCGTGACCGAGCTGGCTCAGGCCATCCGGATCCGGACTGGCGAGACCGGCGAAGAAGCAGTCTGATAACAGACATAATAAATCTCAGCCAACGCAAAAATTTCTGATTTGACAAGCCTTGTGCGGAGGGCTTCCCATGGAAAGTAATCTTTTTCACCTGCAGTACGCTATAGATACGTTTTATTTCCTGGTGTGCGGTGCATTGGTTATGTGGATGGCAGCAGGCTTTGCCATGCTGGAATCCGGTCTGGTGCGCGCCAAGAACACCACTGAAATCCTGACCAAGAACGTGGCCCTGTTTGCCATTTCCTGCATCATGTACCTGGTGTGCGGTTACGCCATCATGTACGGCGGCAGCTACTTCCTCTCCGGCATCGCCGGCATCAATGTCGAAAGCATTCTGGGTGATTTCGCCGCCCGTGACGGTGGCTTCGAGGGTGGTTCCATCTACTCTGCCGCTTCCGACTTCTTCTTCCAGGTGGTCTTCGTCGCTACCGCTATGTCCATCGTATCCGGTGCCGTGGCTGAGCGTATGAAGCTGTGGTCTTTCCTGATCTTCGCCGTGTTCATGACCGGCTTTATCTACCCGCTGGAAGGCGCCTGGACCTGGGGCGGTGCGGACGTGTTCGGCATGTTCAACCTGGGCGACCTGGGCTTCAGTGACTTCGCCGGTTCCGGCATCGTGCACATGGCTGGCGCTGCTGCCGCCCTGGCTGGTGTGCTGCTGCTTGGTCCGCGTAAGGGCAAGTACGGCCCGAATGGCGAAATCCGCGCCTTCCCGGGTGCCAACCTGCCGCTGGCGGCTCTGGGTACCTTCATCCTGTGGATGGGCTGGTTCGGCTTCAACGGCGGTTCCGTTCTGAAACTGGGCGACATCGCCAGCGCCAACTCCGTGGCCATGGTATTCCTGAACACCAACGCTGCCGCTGCTGGTGGTGCCGTTGCGGCCCTGATTACCGCTCGCGCCATGTTTGGCAAGGCCGACCTGACCATGCTGCTGAACGGCGCCATCGCCGGTCTGGTTGTGATCACGGCCGAGCCTTCCACTCCGAGCGCTCTGACAGCGACTCTGTGGGGTGCCCTGGGTGGTCTGCTGGTGGTACTGAGCATCGTGACTCTGGACAAGCTGCGCATTGACGATCCGGTCGGTGCCATCTCCGCGCACGGCGTGTGTGGCCTGCTGGGTCTGCTGCTGGTACCGGTTACCAACCCGGGCGCGACCTTCAGCGGCCAGATCATCGGCGCCCTGACCATCTTCATCTGGGTATTCGTGGCCAGCCTGATCGTCTGGGCAATCCTGAAAGCCGTGATGGGCATTCGGGTTTCCGAAGAAGACGAGTACGAAGGCGTCGACCTGTCCGAGTGTGGTATGGAAGCCTATCCGGAGTTTGTTTCCAGCAAGTAAATCGCTGGCAAACAGACAAACAAAAAGGGGTGCCGATATCGGCACCCCTTTTTTATGCAAGCCCGAAACTGGCCTGCCTCGGAAACGGACTCAAATCAATGATCAGCCCTCTTCCGGGCGCACCTCATCTTCCAGTGCATCCACCATGAACTGGGGCATGGCCAACGCGCCCTGATGAACGCCCCGGTTGTAATAGCGGGTCACGAAGGGACGATTGACGGCATCCTCTTCCCGGAAATACTTCAGTGGGTTTTCCTTGCTGCCCATGGTGCAGCTCCACCACCCGGTGGGGTAGACCGGCTGCGGGAATGCCAGAGTCTGTACATGGTCCAGGCCTGCCTGGCGCATGTCACCATGAATGTCCTTGATAATGGTGTCGGTGTGCAGCAAGGGCGACTCACTCTGCTGGACGATGATGCCGCCCTCACCCAACGCCGCCATGGCGTCCCGGTAAAAATCGAGCGCAAAAAGCCCTTCCGCCGGGCCCACCGGGTCGGTACTGTCGACGATCACCACATCCACGCTGCCCGGCTCAACATCCCGCATCCACTGGATACCGTCACCAAAGAAGAAATTGGCGCGGGGGTCATCGTTGCTTTCGCACAGTTCCGGGAAGTACTTCTCGGACATCCGGGTTACCCGCTCATCGATTTCCACCTGCCAGGCTTCTTCCACGCCCGGGTGCTTCAACACCTCTTTCAGGGTGCCGCAATCGCCCCCGCCGATAATCACCACCTTTTTCGGGTTCTTGTGGGTAAACAAGGCCGGATGCGTCATCATCTCGTGGTAGAGAAAATTGTCGCGGGAGGTCAGCATCACACAACCATCAAGCACCATCAGGTTGCCGAAGGTTTCGGTTTCATAAATTTCAAGCTTCTGAAACGGCGTTTGCTCCTCATGGAGCTTACGCTTGACCTGCAGGGAAAATGCGGTGCCCTGATCCTGGAAAACCTCGGTAAACCAACCGTCGTTCAATGCTGTCATGTCTGCCTCTCAGTATGTGCGATTACCGCCGGGCCCGGCCGTTTGCGGGCGGCGTATTGTAGGGCCAGCGGCCAGCTCCTACAATGCAGCCAAACGCCGCGCGCCCGGTTTCCAATGAACAGGATAGCAACCATGCCTCACTCCGCAGCCCAGCCTGCCCACAAGGTCTACAACATTGCCCACTGGAGCGACGGTTATATCTCTGTCAACGCCAGCGGCGAGGTGGAAATCCGACCGGACCGGGGCCAAACGGACGCCCACATCAATCTGCCCGCCCTGACCCGGACACTGACCGAACAGGGCGTGGCTTTGCCGGTACTGATTCGCTTCACCGACATCCTGCATGACCGGGTCAATCGCCTGTGCAACGCCTTCAACAAGGTGACCGCCGAGCAGGGATACCAGGGCAAATACACCGCCGTCTATCCCATCAAGGTCAACCAGCAGCGCCGCGTGGTGGAAGAACTGCTGGCGGCCGAACCAGCCGCCTCCGCCGGTCAGGTCGGCCTGGAAGCGGGCAGCAAGCCGGAACTCATGGCCGTGCTGGCACTGACCGGCAAAGCCGGCTCAACCATCGTATGCAACGGCTACAAGGACCGGGAATACATCCGTCTGGCACTGATTGGCCGGAAGCTGGGCTACCGCGTGTTCATTGTGGTGGAAAAGCAGTCCGAGTTGCCCGTCATCCTGGAGGAGGCGGACAAACTCGGTGTGGCCCCGTTGATTGGCGTGCGCGCCCGCCTGGCCACCATCGGCAAGGGCAACTGGCAGAACACCGGGGGAGAGAAATCCAAGTTCGGCCTGTCCGCCAGCCAGGTGCTGGACGTGGTCGAAACCCTGCGCCGCCACAACGCGCTGGATGCCCTGCAACTGCTGCATTTCCACCTGGGCTCACAAATCGCCAACATCCGGGACATCCAGACCGGCCTGCGGGAATGCGCCCGGTTCTACACCGAACTGCGTCAACTCGGCGCCCCGATTGGCACCGTGGATATTGGCGGTGGCCTGGGTGTGGATTACGAGGGTACCCGCTCGCGCAGCAGCTGTTCGATGAACTACAGCGTGGCCGAGTATGCCTATAACGTGGTGCACGTGCTGCAGGCTGAATGCGACCGCCAGGGCATTCCCCACCCGGACCTGATCAGCGAATCCGGCCGCGCCCTGACGGCCCACCATTCGGTGCTGGTCACCAACGTGATCGACCAGGAAAAGCCCGATCAACGGCCATCGGAACAGCCATTCCCGGATGCCCCGGCACCCCTGCACGATCTCTGGCGCGACCTGCAAAGCCTGCGCGACGAGCACTCCTCCCGCTCGCTGGCCGAGATCTATCATGACATTCTGCACGCCATGGCCGATGTTCACGCCCAATTCGCCCATGGCCTGCTGTCGCTGGCCCACCGGGCTCAGGCGGAAAACCTGTACACCGTGGCCTGTCGTCTGCTACACAGCCAACTGGATACCGCCAACCGCGTGCATCGGGAAATCCTCGATGAGCTGAATGAAAAGCTGGCCGAAAAGCTGTTCGTCAATTTCTCGCTGTTCCAGTCCCTGCCCGATGTCTGGGGCATTGACCAGATTTTCCCGGTGATGCCGATTAATGGCCTGACCCGCCCGCTGAACCGTCGGGTGGTCATCCAGGACATCACCTGCGATTCCGACGGCCGGATCGACCAGTACGTCGATGGCCAGGGCATCGAAACCACCCTACCCCTGCCCGAGGAACGGGCAGACGACCCATTGCTCATGGGCTTTTTCATGACCGGCGCCTATCAGGAAATCCTGGGAGACATGCACAACCTGTTTGGTGACACCCATTCCGTGGACGTGCGCGTGAACAATGATGGTCACTACGCCGTCACCGAAACCGTGGAAGGTGATACCGTGGCCCGGGTCCTGCGCTATGTGAATTTCGAACCGGCAACCCTGCTCACCGCCTACCGGGAAAAGTTTGCCCACAGCGAGCTTCCCAAGGAACTCAGCCAGACCCTGCTGGCCGAGTTGGCCGAGGGCCTGGATGGCTACACCTATCTTGAGCAGTGAGGCAATTCCTCACCGCTCGATTATTTTTTTCGTACGCAAGAGCAATCCACTTATTGCAACAGGGCGTAAATCCCTGCACTGACAAATCTGCGATGAGTGAATAAAATGATTGCTATAAAGCGCTCAACACACGCGACCGTCAAGGAGCGTCCGGTGACCACACTGGATCAGAAACCAGCCAAAGCCGAGGGCCGTAAAGACCCTTGGGGTGTGCTGCTGGAGAAAGTTGGCAAGCATCAGGACCGGGCCGCCTATCAGGCCCTGTTCGAGCATTTTGCCCCGCAGATCAAGTACTACGCGATCTCCAACGGCATCGCCAATCACGCGGAAGAGCTGGTTCAGGAGGTGTTCATCTCCATCTGGCGGCGCTCCTGCCTGTATGACTGGCGCAAGGCTGCGGCCTCCACCTGGATATTCACCATCGCCCGGAACCAGCGCATCGACATGCTGCGCAAGCTGCAGCGCAGGAACGCCGAGATGGCCGTGGAAACCGAGGATCTGTGGCAGATTCCCGGCGAAAACGAAGACGAACCGGTCACCTCACTGCACCGGCTGATGTCTGAGCGCCGTATCCGGGAGTCCCTGGGCCAGCTGCCCGAAGAACAGATTACCGTCATCGCAAAAGTGTACATGGAACATAAATCCCACCAGATGGTGGCCGACGAGCTGGGCATTCCACTCGGCACCGTGAAAAGCCGGGTGCGCCTGGCACTGAACAAACTGAAAGTGATCTTGCAGGACCAGAACGTATGACCCGGCATCATCCTGAAAGCCTCACCCTGATGGAATACAGCGCAGGCAACCTGAGCGAGCCGCGGGCGCTGTGCATCCGGCTGCACCTGGAGCAATGCCCCGAGTGCCGTGGCCGGGTGGACACCCTCGACAGCCTGGGCGCGGTCATGATGGACCAGCAGCCCAAGGTTTCGGTATCCGACACCAGCTTTGAGCAGCTGATGGCACGCATCGACGAGGCGCCTGAAGACACCAGCCCGGTGGCCGAAGCCCCCAAAGTCAGCCCCCTGCAGAAATTGCTGGGCCAGGACATCAACGACCTGCCCTGGAAACGACAGTTGGGGGATGTGAGTGTGCTGGACATCACCGACAAGTTTCCCGGCCAGCATGACCGGGTGGTGCTTCAGAAGCTGGTTGCCGGTGGCAAGGCGCCGGCCCATACCCACAAGGGCGACGAGACCACGGTGATCCTCCAGGGCGCGTTCAGTGACCAGAACGGGGTCTTCAACCAGTGGGATTTTGTCTCGCTCGACGAGCACGACGAGCACCGCCCGGTGGCGGTCGGCAACGAAGACTGCATCACCCTGTCGGTTCTGAGTGCTCCGGTGAAGCTCACCGGCACGTTCACCCGACTGCTCAACCCGTTTATCCGCTAAGCCCCTTCTGAAAGTTCCGGCCTGGCTACCACCGGTAGTCGGGCCGCGACCGTCATTCCCCTGGCCATATCGCCTCAACCTCCTTCCCGGATTACGGTAATGCATCGCACTCTTGCTACAATGGGCGTTTTGCATCCTGAGAGTACGAGCCTTGCATGACAGCCGATGATTATGACTTCCGTTTTGGCGGCATTGAACGACTCTATGGCCGCCAGGCACTGACGGCCTTCCGCAACGCTCATATTGCCATTGTCGGGCTTGGCGGCGTGGGCTCCTGGGCCGCCGAAGCCCTCGCCCGAAGCGGCATAGGGACCCTCACCCTGATCGACATGGACGATATCTGTGTGTCCAACACCAACCGCCAGCTACACGCCCTGTATGGCCAGTACGGTCAGACCAAGACCGATGCCATGGCCCGGCGGCTCAAGGCGATTAACCCGCACGCCGATATTCGTGTGCATTTTGGTTTTCTGACCGTCAAAAACGTTCAGGAACTGATTACCGACGACATGACCGGCGTGGTGGACGCCATCGACAGCGTCAAAGCCAAGGCGGCGCTGCTGGCCCATTGCCAGCGCCGGAAAATCACGGTGGTCTGCGCCGGCGGCGCGGGCGGCCAGATGGACCCCACCCAGATCCAGGTGGCGGACCTGAGCAAAACCACCCAGGACCCGTTGCTGGCCAAGGTGCGCAACACCCTGCGGCGGGAGTACGGTTTCTCCCGGAATCCGAAGCGGCGTTTTGGTATCGAGGCGATATACTCCCTGGAGCAGCTGACCTATCCGGCCGGCAATGGCGAGGTGTGTCACCAGAAGCCTGCAACCGACGGGCCGGTGAGGCTCGATTGCGCTTCCGGCTTTGGTGCCGCCAGCCCGGTAACCGCCAGTTTTGGCTTCTTTGCCGCTGCCCGGCTGCTGAACCGTATTGCCCGGCGGGCGAACTCATAGAACATCAACACGGTACCTGATCTATGCCTGTGAGCACGGCAATGATACTCGCCAGCATCGGCGTGATTTCCCTGTTCTGCCAATGGCTGGCCTGGCGCATGCGCATGCCGGCCATCCTGTTCCTGCTGATTGGCGGCATTGTGGCCGGACCGGTGACCGGCTTCCTCAACCCCGAAGCGGTCTTTGACGACATCCTCTTCCCCATGATCTCCCTGGCTGTGGCCATCATCCTGTTTGAGGGCAGCCTGACCCTGCGGGCCGAGGAAATACGCAGCCACGGCAAGATGGTACGCAACCTGATTCCGGTGGGTGCGCTGGTGACCAGTACCATTGGCACCCTGGCGGCACGCTGGATATTGGAGGTGCCCTGGGAAGTGGCCCTGCTGTTTGGCGCCATTTCCGTGGTGACCGGCCCCACGGTTATCGCACCGCTGTTGCGTGCCGTTCGACCCACCTCGACCATCGCCAACATCCTGCGCTGGGAGGGCATCATCATTGACCCCCTGGGCGCGCTTCTGGCCGTACTGGTGTTTGAGGGCATTGTGTCCTGGGGACAAGGCAACGTCTTCAGCCACGCGCTGTATATTTTCGGCAAGACCCTGATGGTGGGTTTCCTGATTGGCGCGGCTGCTGGCTACCTCAACGGGCTGGCGCTGCGCAAACACTGGTTGCCACAATACCTGCACAACGCCGGTACGCTCACTTTCATGCTGGGGGTGTACGTGCTGTCCAACGAGCTGGCCCATGAGGCAGGCCTGCTTACGGTGACCGTGATGGGCATCTGGATGGCCAATATGAAGCAGGTGCCGGTCGAGGACATCCTGGAATTCAAGGAATCCCTGAGCGTCCTGCTGATCTCTGCCCTGTTCATTATCCTGGCCGCCAGGGTCGATTTTGGCTCGATTGCCGGGCTGGGCTGGGGGCTGGTGGCGGTACTCGCCTGCCTGATCCTGATCGCCCGCCCCATCAGCATCTTCCTCTCGGCCATTGGCACCAAGCTGAACTGGCGTGAGAAGCTCTACCTTAGCTGGATTGCCCCCCGGGGCATTGTCGCCGCTGCGGTGTCCGCCCTGTTCGCCCTGCAACTGGAGCGTGCGGGTTTTGCCGGGGCAAACACCCTGGTTCCCCTGGTCTTCATGCTGATCATTGCCACCGTGACCCTGCAAAGCCTGACCGCCCGCCCCATTGCCAAACTGCTGAACGTCCAGGAACCACCGGCACACGGGTTCCTGATCCTGGGCGCCAACCCGGTGGCGCGACTGATTGCCGAAGCCCTGGGCAAGCACGAAATTCCGGTGATGCTCACCGATACCAACTGGGAAAACGTGCGCCAGGCACGCATGAAGAACATGCCAGTGTATTTCGGCAACCCGGTGTCAGAACACGCCGCCACCCACATGGACCTGACCGGCATTGGCAACGTACTGATACTGTCGCCCTACAAGCAGCTTAACTCCCTGGCTACCTATCACTTCCTGGACTGGTTTGGCGATGATTCGGTATTCAGCCTCTCCGAGGGCGACCAGGATCAACGCGCCCGCCTGCAGACCGCCGGCAAGATCCAGCGTACCCGTGGCCTGTTCAACAGCGTCAGTTACGCCAAGCTTGCGAGCCTCGTCAGCCAGGGTTATACCGTGAAAACCACCAACCTGCGGGAAGAATTCAGCTACCAGCAATTCCTGGATCAGTACCACAATCAGGCATTGGTGCTGTTTGCCATTGATGGCCGGAAACACATCCAGGCCGTGCGGGATATGGAAGACCTGAAGCCGGAAGAGGACTGGAAACTGATCAGCCTGGTCCCACCCCAGCCTCAGAAGGAACGTAAGGAAAAAGAGAAGGAAAAAGAACGGGAGAAGAAGCCGGAATCATCAGCCTCTTCCCCGGAAAGCACGGAAAAGCCGGCTGATTAACGGCAGTCGAGGACCAGCTTGCCGCGCACATGCCCGGTTTCAAGGCGCTCGTGGGCGGCCGCCACCTCGGCCAGGGGGAAGACTTCCTCGATGTGCACTTTCACATCGCCGTCCTCGATCAACTCGGCAATTTCATCCAGGTGGAAGCTGTCCGGGCGCACCGTCATGCCGTGGGCCCGAAGGCCCATGGCCTCCGCCTCACTGACGACGTCATCGGCGGTCACCGTTGGCACCGTAACCAGAACGCCGGTTTCCGACAGGGTATGCAAGGCCCGTTTGCCGGTATCCCCCCCGATCAGATCCAGCACCACGTCCAGCCCATAACATTCCTCGGCAACATCGGTGGTGTGGTAGTCGATCACTTCATGAACGCCCAACTCGGCGAGAAAATCCCGGTTTGCCGATGACGCCGTGGCAACCACATGCGCACCCCGCTCCAGCGCAAACTGGGCGGCAAAATGCCCGACACCACCCGCGCCGGCCAGGATCAGGATTTTCTGTCCCGATTCCAGACGGGCCATTTCAAACAGCGCCTGCCAGGCGGTCAGTGCGGCCAGCGGCACGGCACCGGCAGTCACCAGGTCCAGCTCCTCCGGCACAATCGAGAGTTCATCGGCCTGGGCCAGGGCATACTCGGCACAGGCGCCACCCCCGGTGGGAAAACCAATCAGCCCCATCACCTTGTCACCAGGCGCCAGGGTGGTGACTTCCTCGCCTGCGGCGACGACTTCACCAGCCACGTCATAACCCGGCGTCCAGGGCAGGTTTGATTCAATCTGCCGGGCGGCGAAGCCCAGCCCTTTCCGGGTTTTCCAGTCAATGGGATTCAGACCAGCGCCGTGCACTCGAATCAGCACCTGACCGATGCCGGGTTCAGGCACATCACCCTCCGTTGTCTGAAGTACTTCCGGGCCACCAAAGCGGTCGTAAACCACGTGGCGCATTCGGTTTGATTCCGTTGCATGGCTCATTGTTCAGTCTCCAAGGCCGGGAATGGCTTTAAACGGCAAGCGGCCGATTCGGTCATTGTCCAGGGACCCAAAGTATAGCGTATCGCCATTGGGCGTTACCGACGTCACCGCCCGCAGGTGGGTACCCCGGGTGTCGTGCAAACTGATCAGTGGCTCCCCCGACTCATTGTAGGCGATCACCAGACCGTAGGACGCCATGCCTGGCTGCAGAAATGCAGGTAGCCGGGCCACCAGGTCTTTCAACCAGGGTTTGCGATGCAGCGCGTCGATCTCCGGGTGCCTGGGCGACGGAAAGGCCACCCAATACCGTCCCTCACTGTCGACACCGAGATTGTCAGGAAAACCGGGCAGGTTACTGGCAAAAACTTCGGCCTGGCCTTCATGTGGGCCCTTCAACCCGTATTTGAGAATGCGGTATTTCCAGGTCTCCGCCAGCAACAGGTAGTCGCCGCTTGGCGAGACCACCACACCATTGGGGAAATGCAGGTGATCGAGCAAGACGCTGACCTTTTCGGTCCCGGGGTTGTAACGCAACAACCGGCCGTGGGGGCGCATTTCCAAAAGGTCGTAGGCGTATTCCGAGATCGGGAAACGGGAACTGGCATCGGTGAAATAGATCTGGCCGTCGGGGCCAACATCCACCCCGTCGGTCAGGCGAAACAGGGTACCCCGAGCTTCCCGGGCCAGGACGGTCACCTCGCCGTCCGGCGTAATCGACAGCAGCCCCCGGTCGGCATCGGCCACGATCAGATTCCCCTGCCGGTCAAACGCCAGGCCTAGTGGCCGCCCCCCGGTTTCCACCCAGGTCTGGGCCCGGCCATCCTGGCTGACTCGAACAATGCGGCCGTCGGCCATACCTGTGTAGATGTCACCCCGGGGAGAAACCGCAATATCTTCAGGGCCGGTCAGTTGCCCCCGCGCGACCAGGTCGGCCAGACGCAGGCGTTCATTGGGGGCCAACACCCCCGTCATGGCCGGTGGAGACGGAGGGTTCCAGGCCTGGCTATCCACCGGCGAGGGCGTCAGCAGGAAGCTTCCCAGTAGCAGGAAAACCACCAGCAAGCCAATCAGCAACCATTTCATCATGCGCGCCTGACCTGTTTATGCATTGCGAGTCCGTAGACCGTTTGCGGGTGTCTTCACCTTAGCAGATAAGGCCTGTCCACTGACACTGCTGGCCCCACCGCCACCAAGCCCGTGGTGCCAGGTCTCACTGACTCAGAAAACGGCGACACAACGCAGCGAAGGTGTCCGGTTTTTCCGCATGCAGCCAGTGTCCGGTCCCGGTAATGACCCGGAGTTCGGCGGCCGGGAACAGGGAGCGGATGGTCTGCTCGTGCTTCTTCTGAATATAGGGTGAGTCACCGCCCTTGATAAACAACACCGGGCCTTCAAACGGACCGTCCCCTTCCGGCGCCGCCGCAATGTTCGCGTAACAGGCATCGATGATCGGCAGGTTCAGACGCCAGCGAAAGCGCTGCTGGCCGTCGCTTTGCTCATCGTCGGGAATGCGCTCCAGGTTCTTCAACAGGAACTGGCGAACGCCGGGTGTCTCAACGTACTCGGCCAGTTGCCGGTCAGCGTCCCTGCGGCTGGCGACAATCGACAGATCCAGATTGTTCAGCCCGTCCAGGATCTCATCGTGCCGTGGCGCGTAGCCAACCGGCGCGATATCGGCGGCGATCACCGAACGCACCCGCTCCGGATGCGCGAGGGCAACCTGCATGGCCACCTTGCCACCCATGGAGTGGCCCAGGATGCTGGCCTTTTCCAGGCCCTGGGCATCCATGTACGCCACCACATCGTCGGCCATTGCCGGATAGCTCATATCCTCGGTATGGGGGGAGTTGCCGTGATTGCGCAGATCCAGGGCGTGAATCTGCCAGCCATCTTCCAGGCGGCGGGCGATACCGCCCAGGTTATCCAGGGAACCAAACAACCCGTGCAGGACAATCAGTGGCTCGCCCTCGCCGGTAATACGGTAGTTGAGTTCAACACTCATGGGCCGAAATCTCCGGTCAAACAATGGAAACGGCTACACTACCACCGCCAGTCCCGCTGGCAAGGGGAAATCCGCCTTTGTCGCGCTTCCCGGCTTTGCGTACCGGCCAGCCTTGGGGTACAAAGACTGCAGACCTAACAATCACTGCGGAAACCCGGTCCATGTTTGGGGATTTTTCATTCATTGCCATTCTTGTTGCCGGCCTTTACCTGGCCGCGATGGCCTGCATCTACCGCATCCTGCTGACCTATCGCACCGCCCAGGGCGCCCTGGCCTGGATCATTGCCCTGCTGGGTTTGCCTTATGTCGCTGTGCCGCTGTTCGTGCTGATCGGGCGCAACCGGTTTGGTGGCTACGTCAAAGCCCGGCGCATGGGCGATCGTGCCATCAGTACCCTGACTGACCAGTTTGAGCAGCAGACCACGTCCATTCGGGGCCAGCCCCGGGGCACCCTGAGTGACGAGCTCGATGTGCTCTGCAAGCTCAACCGCCAACCCTTCACCGACGGCAATCACTGCACCCTGCTCAAGGACGGTGAAGCCACCTTCCAGGCACTGTTCGACGACATGGAGGACGCCCGGCATTACATCCTGCTGGAGTTCTACATTGTCCGAGCCGATCGGGTGGGGCACCGCATCAAATCGATCCTCGAGCGCAAACTGGCCCAGGGGGTGGAAGTCTGGCTGCTCTATGACGATATTGGCAGTGTGTTCCTGTCCCGGCGCTGGTTAAAAGAACTGGCCGCCGCCGGTGCCCAGATTGCCTCGTTCGGAGCGGGCAACCTGCGCACGCGCCGCTTCCAGATCAACTTCCGGAACCATCGCAAGCTGCTGGTGTGTGACGGTCAGGTGGGGTTCGTGGGTGGCATTAACCTGGGCGATGAATATCTGGGCACTGCCATGGACCAGGAACCCTGGCGCGATACCCATTGCCGCATCGAGGGGCCGGCGGTTACCGGCCTGCAACTGGCCTGGCTGGAAGACTGGAACTGGGCCAGTGACCTGCGCCCGGAACTGGACTGGTCGCCCCGGCCGAGTGACCACGGGCGCGAGAAAGTCCTGATTTTTCCCACCGGGCCAGCGGACACCTGGGAAACCTGCAGCCTGTTCTTCCTCAACTGCATTAACAATGCCCGGGAGCGGATCTGGCTGACCACGCCCTACTTTGTTCCCGACTTCCAGATCATGAACGCCCTGCAGCTGGCCGCCCTTCGGGGCGTGGATGTGCGCATCCTCATTCCCGAAAAGGCCGACAGCCAGTTGGTACGCATCGCCGCCTATTCCTATCTGGTACAAGCCTGTCAGGCCGGCATCGGCATCTATCGCTACCAGCCCGGCTTCATGCACCAGAAGGTGGTACTGGTGGACGACCGTTACACCGCCATCGGCACCGCCAACCTGGATAACCGGTCCATGCGGCTGAACTTCGAGATTACCGCTGTCACCACCAGTGAAGCGTTTGTCGGGGATGTCGAGCGCATGCTCAAGGAAGACCTGGCTCACGCCAAGCTGATGACAGAGGGGGACTACAAAGAACGTTCCCTGCTCTTCCGGCTGGGCTGCCGGGCCGTCCGGCTACTGGCCCCACTGCTGTGATCAGTAGAACAACTGGGTGAATGAGAAGCCGATATTGAGATAGGCAGTCCACTCATCCTCGTTGTTGTAGGCACCGGACAACTGCACCGGCCCCAGGAAGGTATCGACACCGGCAAACAGGCTCCAGGAGCGAACCAGGCCGGACCACTTGGCCTGGTCCATGCTATCCCAGGCATTGCCGGTTTCAAATCCCACTCCCGCAAACCAGGGCACCACCGGACCCCCAAACTCCTGGCGGGCATAGACGGACAGCAGGGCGGCGTCGTTACCGGTAATCTCGCCAGGGGCGTAGGCCGAGAGCTGGCGGAAGCCTCCCAGCCGGGCCAGGTTTTCCAGCCCGGCCTCCCCCTTGGTGATCTTGCGCGCCCAGAGCAGCCCGGTGAGATTAAAACGCCGCCAGCTGCCGGTACCCAGCGCCATGGCACGAACCGCATCAAAGTTCCGGTCAGACCCCAGACCCGGGCGCTCCATGCGACCGCGGATGCCGGCGAACGCCCCAGCGGTTGGATAGAAGGTATCGTTCAGAGAGTCGTGCACCAGTTGAAGGCTTATATAGCCCTGGTGCACATCGTCGGAGGGGGCCACAAATTGGCCAATATTATCCTCCACCGAGGCAATACCACGGACATAGCCCAGGCGGGCCTCGGCATTACCGCCCAGCTCGGTTCCCAGGGCGAGATCGAACTGCCGGAAAGTGACGTCTATTTCGGCAATACGTTCACCGTTCTCGTAAATGCTGTAATCGTCGCGGTTGTACTCCAGCCCCGCCACGGCGAACTGGTCATAGCCGTAGCCCAGCGGCTGATACCACTGGGTTCGCACCCAGGGCTGGGTTCCCAGCTGCACACCGGTCTGCCACTCGGCACCCAGGCGGTTGAGTTCGGTCATTCGCAAACCGGTCGCCAGGTTAAAACGGGTATCGCCATTGAAGTTGTCTTCGTAGTTCAGGCCGAACGACAGGTAATTGGGGCCCCAGCTCTTCTCGCGGGCCTGGATGGTCAGGATCGCGCCAGCTTCCGAAGGGGCCAGCGACCAGGTCACGCTCTCGTAATACCCCAGACCGTAGATGCGCTTCAGGTCCGCTTCGAGCTGCGCGATGTCCAGGGGCTCGCCGATTCGCTGGCGCAGGCGTTCGCGCAGGAATTCACTGGCCAGCCGCTCGCCCTGATGGAAGCGGATGGCGACCACCGGTTTCTGCCGCCACTGCTCGGTTGTCAGCGTCGTGCGCTCTTGTTGCCACTCCTGATCGGAGACACTCAGGCGATTAAGGGCCACGGCCTGCTCCCGAGCGGCCGTGGCCCCGACTTCAAACAGTTCCGGACCATCATAGAAATCCGCCGAGCTGTAGCCTTTGAGTTCCGGGCGAATAAGAATGTCCCGATCCGTCAGTAAGGCCAGTTGATCATCGGTATTACGGCGGGTCAGGAGGGTGGTCAGTTGCCCCACCACGGAAAAGGCTTCCTGAATGTCCTCGGTACTCATCAAGGGGTCGGTGATGTCCACGGCAATCACGACATCCGCGCCCATGTCGCGGGCTACGCTCACGGGCAGGTTATTGGCAACGCCGCCATCCACCAAAAGCCGTCCACCACGCCGGACCGGCGCATACACTCCTGGAATACTCATGCTGGCGCGAATTGCCTCAGAGATATTGCCCTGGGCAATCACCACCTCCACCCCGGTTTCCAGATCCGTGGCCACCGCCCGGAAAGGAATCGGCAACTGATCAAAGTCATTCACCAGGGCAGCGTTGCGAGTGAGCTCGTTCAGGATCAGGCCCAGGTTCTGGCCGGCGATCAGCCCCCCACCCATGTGAAAGCCATCCGAACGAACCCCAAGCCCCGGGATAAGGGGTAAGCGCCAGTCGTTCTGTTTACGACGCACGGGCTTATAAACCCGCCCGGGGTCGTCCTGGAAACTGGACAGCCAGTCCAGCTCCAGGAATCGGCGTTCGATGTCGTCCACCGACATGCCAGTAGCATAGAGCGCGCCCACGGCGGACCCGGCACTGGTGCCGACAATCAGGTCCACTGGCACCTGCATTTCCTCCAGCACCCGGAGTACGCCCACATGGGCCATCCCCTTGGCGCCACCCCCGCTAAGGACCAGGCCAACAGTCGGGCGCTCATGATTTTGGGCAGAGGTTGCCGGTGCCCAGAGAAAAGAGACCAGGCACACCAGCAACCAGAAAGAAAAAGCAGGGAAAAAGAGACCGTCAGACTCAGCTGTTTTTCGAATCATCATCAGCCAGGGAAAGATGGGAAACGTCGGGCACCACTGGCGGCGGCAAGTCGCGCTCCACGCCGATATCGGAACCGGCCGGGGCCAGACTCCACTCATCCAGATGCTCGAACATGGGTGCCTGTTCTTCCTCCGCCTCGACCAGCGTGACCCCGGCAGGGTCCAGGGTCAGGCCCGAACCGGCGAGAATGTCGTCCACCTTCTCACCGGCCACCGGCAAACGGTCGCCCGGCTCCACCTCCACCGATTTGCCCTTGGCAGCAGGCGCTGGCGAGGACTCCGGGCGAGCGCTTGGGGGTGCTGACTCCGCTGAAGGGGCAGGGGCTGGCGTCGGTTTTGGGGTCGGCTCGGGCGCCTTTTCCGCCTCCGTGCCTGGCATTGGCTGCACATAGGCCACCATACCGTGCTTTTCCAACACCGCGCGGTACTTCTCCGCCTGGGCCTGTTCCAGCTTGTTGCGAATCACAACCGGCTGACCACTGAACATGCGATCCAGTTGCTCGACACTGGCTTTGAACAGGGCCTGGGCATTACGGCGGGCGGTCTGGGTCTCGGTGCCGGACGTGCACTCGCCCTTGAACACAAGCTGGAACATGCTTCTTCCTCGTTCGCGTTAAGCGGTGGCTCTGTTCCCATGATAGCTGAAATACACGGGCGAAACAGAGGTGAAAAACTACTTGAAAATCTGCAGTAAAATACGACACTCTCTGCCATACTTACGACAAAGATGTTACACACAGTTACACAGGGCCTCATCACCCTCACAGGACGACATCATGCGCATCACAACTTCACTGCTTGTCACCCTGATGGCACTGACCTGGCCCGCAGCACAGGCCCGCGCAGAAAACCTGGACCTGCTGATGAGCCAGGTCTTTGAACCGGGCACGGCTGACTACATCGGCTACTAAAGCGTCGAGCGTGAAGACATTCCGGAGTCCGCGGCGGTGGAACGAAAATACCTGATCGTGGATTTCCGGTTCACCGAGAAGCAGCCCACCGGCCAGCAACTGCAGGCCAGCATCCATGAAGTCTGCACGGCTCTGCTGAAAAACCGGGAGCTGATCCGATCACTCTCCGATTCCGGCTACGACATGGTCTCGGTTGCCTTCGACCGCCGCTCCCAGTTTGATTGTCTGTAACGGTCAGCGCTGCCCCAGCAAGTTCGGAAAGGCATCCAGAGCGGCGTTCACCGCATCCAGGTTGAACGCCTCCACGTCCGCCAACAGCTTTTCACCGTAACGGGTAGCGGAGGACGAGCGGTACTGTTTGCCCCACTCCATGACCCGCAGGGCAAAATCCTTCATCTTTTCAGGATCCCCGCTCTCACGCACTTCCTGCCATTCATTGCCAAAGTCCTGGGCCAGCTTTTCCCGCAGCCAGCCCCGCTCACGCAGGCTCATGGTCTGGGCCAACAGGCGATCGGATTCTTTCGGGGCGCCCTCGTCCTCGGCCTGCTCAACGGTGGCTTCGACCCGGGGCAAGACCAGTGTGAAGGTAGACCCCTCGTTCTGGGCACTCTGGACGGTCAATTCACCACCCATCATCTCCACCAGCTTACGGCTGATGGCCAAGCCCAGACCGGTTCCGCCATAGCGACGGGAGCTTTGCCCCTCCTGCTGCTCGAAGGCATCGAAAATGCGTTCCTGCTGGTCCGGTGCAATACCCACACCGGTATCGGAAACCGTAATGACCAGCCGATAGTGCCGGGTCTCGCTTGCCTCGTCACTTTCCCCGCCAGGGTGTTCCAACTCTTCGGCCTGGGCCCTTACGGTGACTTCACCCTCATGGGTGAACTTGATGGCATTGCCCACCAGGTTGAACAGCACCTGTCGCAACCGGGTTTCATCCAGGATCATCGCATCCGGCATGCCGGAGACCACGCTGACCTCCAGTGAAATCCCCTGCTCCGTGGCCCGAAGATCGAAGATATGCCGGACATCGCTGAGCAGGCGGCGGATGGAGACCGGGGTAAAGTCCAGGCGCATCTTGCCGGCCTCGATTCGGGACAGGTCCAGGATGTCGTTGATCAGCATCAGCAGGCTTCGGCTTCCTGCCCGGATGGCGTTCAGGTAGTTGCGTTGCTGCGGGTCTTTCACACTGTTGAACAGCAAATCGCTGTAGCCAATCACCGCGTTCATCGGAGTACGAATCTCGTGGGACATATTGGCCAGGAATTCACTCTTGGCCCGGCTGGCGGCCTCGGCCTGACGGGCCAGGCGTTCGGCCTCCAGTTTGGCGGCGCGCAGTTCGTCCTCACTCCGGCGCAGGGCATTTTCGGAGCGAATCCGTTCGTCCACCTCCAGCGACAGCTTTCGGTTCCAGTACAGGAACATCAGCACCACCACGATGGCGATCAGGACAATGCGGCGCACCACGGTGTAATCGGTGCGCTGCTCGATATCCAGGTCAATCCAGCGATTGTAGACCGCTTCGGTCTCAGAATCCGGCAGGCTGTTCAGGGCCTTGTTCAGGATTCGGTGCAGCTCCGGGCTGGATTTGCGCACCGCCAGTCGCAGGTCGTACTCGTAAGGGGTGACACTGGTGATGCGCAGATTTGACAGGCCCAGGCGGGCGACGGTGTAACTCACGGCCGGGATGTGGGTCACCATCACATCCAGGTCTCCGTTGGACAGCGCCAACAAGCCTTTTTCCACGGTTTCCTGGGGATAGAGGTCCAGCTCTGGATGATTGATCAGCAGATAGTCGTGACTGGCCTGGCGGTTCACCACGCCCACCCGTTCGTTACGAACCTCCCGCAAGTCACCAATGAAACGGCCGGTGTCCCGGGTGGCCAGGGCAATGGGTACGGTAATATAGGCCCGGGAGAACAGGAAATCCTCCTCGGTCCGGGGGGTGCGGGACATGCCGGGAATCACATCCACTTCCCCGGATTTCAGCATTTCCTCCGCCGAGGAGCGGCTGTTCACCGGGACGCGCTTGAAACGGATGTCCATGTCCTTCTCCAGACGACCCACCAGATCCACCACCAGTCCGGCTGCCTCGCCATCCTGTTCAAACTCGAAAGGCGGCCAGTCCCGCCGCAGACCCACCTTGAGGTCTGGATGGTTACGGAGCCACTCCTCGTCCGACAGGTCCAGAGCCATGGCCTGGTTGTCCAGTGTCGGCACCTCCCCCTGCAACCAGGAGGATTCAATGCTCTGGTGTGCCTGCTCACTGAGGGAAACCACCGCCTGGTCCAGCATCCGGAACAGGCGCGGCTGGTCTTCCGGCACCTGCAGAACCACATCCACCGGCTGTTTAACCAGATCCAGCGCCAGGCCAATGTCTTTCATCGAGGCGGAATCCAGGTAATCCGCCACCACGGGTATTGGCCCGACAAAGGCGTCCGCCTGGTCCGACTGCAGTTGACCAACCGCTTCGCTGACGCTGTTTACGGGCACCGGCGTAAAGGTGTCCACGGCCTTGAGCAGTGGGAACTGGTTGGGGTCATTCGCAACGATCGCGACCCGGGCCGATTCGAGGTCTTTCACGCTACGCACGGCCGCATCGCCAACACGCACGAACACACCATAGGTAAGGGTCATCAGCGGCCGGGTATGACGCATGCCAGAGGGCGGTTCGGCACCGGGAAAGCGGGTGGTCAGCATCACCCCGGCACTTTCCGGATTGTCCTCGACGTAGGGTTCAAGGGGCACGGGCAGTTGCTCTGACAGAGCCTGAAGGTAATCAATCCAGATACCGGCCAGGCCATTGTCTCCGGCCTCAAAGACCAGCGGCACCTGCTGCTGGGAGAGCCCAACCCGCAATGCATCCCTGTCGGGCAGCCAGGCCTCCGACACTTCGCCAGATTCAGGGGGCGGTGTGTCCTGGGGAGCTTGAGCCATTGCCTGCCCTTGAAAAATCAGGAAAAACAGGCAATACAGTAAGTAAGAACGGAAAGGCACTGGATATCCTCGGCGGGTTTACTACAGTTTCAGCAAACGATACCTGCATGCACGGAAAATTTCATTTTGTGACAAAGCCAAAGGAGGCTTTTCTATGGACACAAGCAAACACACTCTGAGCACTCTGTTCGAACAACTCGGCATGGCTTCCGACAAAGCCAGTATTGATGACTTTATTGGCCGGCATTCACCACTGCCCAGAGAGATCGCGATTCAGGATGCCCCGTTCTGGTCGGAAAGTCAGTCGCACTTTTTGGAGGAAGGCCTGGAAGACGACAGTGACTGGGCTGAAATCATCGATGAGCTGGATGCTCAGCTACGCCACTAAACCCGCTCAGGCACTGGTGGTCTGATTCCGCCCCGCGTCCTTGGCCTGATAGAGGGCGCGGTCGGCACGATCAAAGACCGACTCCACCGCATCGCCATCCCGAAACTCCGTCAGCCCGGCCGAGAACGTCACACTCACCGGCTCGCCCCCGAAATGGAAAGGCAACCCGGCCACCCGCTCACGCAGCTGGTCAACAACTGTCCGGGCGGTTTCGACTTCGGTCTCCGGCAACAACAGAACAAATTCTTCACCGCCATAACGGGCAATAAAGTCCGTCTCGCGCAGGCGCGTCCGCAATTCCCGCGCGACCAACTGTAAAACCCTGTCACCGGCCTTATGGCCGTAGGAATCGTTGACCCGTTTGAACAGATCAATATCAATCACGCAAATTGTGAGCGGCTTTTGGTATCGCTGCCAGCGGTTGAACTCAAACATCAACCGTTCCTGCCAGGCCTCCCGATTGGGCAATTGCGTGAGCAGATCGGTCATGGCCCGTTCCCGCTCCTTACGCACCTGTGCCTGCATCTGGTCGGAATGGGCCTCCATGGCCGCGACCTTTTCCTGCATGGCTTCCAACTGGCCCGCCAGCATTTCCTCCCGCTCCAGCTCTCGGTTGCGGAAGCGCTCCATGGCGTTGCCAATGAATTCCAGCCGCTGGCTGACCGACTGCTTCAGGGTGCCAAGGTCCTGACTATTAGCAATATCCCGCCCCACCCGGTCCAGCTCATCACGAATCTCACGGTCCAGTGTGGCGGTATCGTCTTGTCGGGACTCGTGCATCTGGGTCTGTTCAGAGAAGTGCTGGCGCAAAGTTTCCAGGCGCTCGTCCAGACGTTTGAGGAAGGCTTCAAATTCTCGTTGGCTGCGGGTGACCGCCTCGATCACCAGGCTCGCCACCTGGTCCAGCCCCTCCCGTAACACGGACCAGTCATTGCTGCCCAGCAACGTTTTCTGAAGGCCACGGGCGTGGGCTTCCACCTTGGGTTCCAGGGACACCTGGTGCAGCAACTGGCCCACCAGCTGGCCGACCCGCCGTGCAATTCGGAGATGCTGGCTATCAGCCGCGAGCTCCAGGCCTTCATCTGCCTGCTCTTTCGGCGTCTCTGGTGGCCGGGAGGAGCGGGGCTGACTTTCATCCAGCAGGGTAATCTGGCGATCAATCTCATCCTGAAGAGTGCGCCAGCGCTCGACGTCTACCTGCTGCTTACGTAAATCGTCCCGCAGTTGCCCCAACAGATCATCCAGCTTATCGGACTGCCCCTCGGACGCCAGACTGGTACGCACCAGCATGCGCTCAAGCACGTTACGCTCGGCTTGCCACTGTTTTTCCTTGCGTTCTGACTCATCCAGTTCCCGAAGGTATTTATCCTTCCAGGATTCTTCCGATGCCATGAAGCACTCCGTCAGTGACCCTTCGGGTCGGGTGATTTGCGGGGTTCTATTGTGCCAGACCGGCGGCGAGCCCTGGGGTGACTTTTGTCATAAACCCGGGCCAGGTGCTGAAAATCAAGGTGAGTATAGACTTGTGTGGTCGCGATGTCTGCGTGGCCCAGTAATTCCTGCACGGCGCGCAGGTCGCCGCTGGATTCCAGCATGTGGCTGGCGAAGGAGTGGCGCAGCAGGTGCGGGTGCAGGCGTTGATCAGCCCCGGTGCGTAATCCCCAGCGCGCCAGCCGGTCCTGTATGCTGCGCCGGCTCAGGCGGCCGCCTCGCTGACTGACAAATACCGCCGGCTCGGCCTCGCAGGTATACTGCCCACGCACGGCCAGCCACCGTTTCAGGGCATCCACGGCTTTGCCGCCAATCGGCACCAAACGCTCCTTGCTGCCCTTACCCAGCACCCGAACCTCTCTGCCAGACAGATCCAGGGAGGACAGGTCCAGCGATGCCAGCTCCGCGAGTCGCAGTCCGGAGGAATACATCAGCTCAAACATCGCCAGGTCACGTATTTCCAGCGGATCCTCCGGGGGCGTATCCAGCAGCTGCTGGAGCTGATCCACATCCGCCACTTTCGGCAGGCGACGGCCGGATTTTGGGGCACGCACGTCCAGCGCCGGGTTGTCCCGGGCCACGCCCTCACGTAACAGGAAATCATAGAACCGACGAATGGCAGACAGGTGACGGGCAATACTCTGGCCACTGAGCCCGTCCCGGCTCAGGTTTGCCACATAGCGGCGGACGTGGTGGATGGAAAGGTCCGGCCAGCCGGTCAGCTGTTGTTGCTCAAGCCAGGCCGCCAGGCGCCCCAGGTCCCGCTGATAATGCTCACAGGTGCGGGGCGAATAGCGCTTCTCCGAGGCCAGGTAGCGAAAGAAGCCGGCCAGCGGTGCGGCCAGCGTCTCCGGCAACGGTTGGGCGGTGACCATGGCCGACCTCAAGCGGGGTCGCTTTCCGGGGCCAGGCCAGATACCGGCGCGGCGGTGTCATGCTGTTTCAACATGGGCGGCAGTAACCGGCTGAGTGTATCGCTGATGTAGCTGAGAAACAGCGACCCCATGTTCTGGTCAAAATAGCCTAACTGGCAGCTGCCAACCGCAAACACGCCGACCAACCCCTGATGGCGCAGGGGCATGATAGCCACGGAGGCAATGGGTTCGTCGCGGTCCGGGAACAGGAAGCTGCGCTCCTCTTCGTGAAAATGGCCACAGATGGCCCTATCACCCTCCAGAAGGGTTCCCAGACGACGCTGCGCTTCGCTGGTATCCACAATATGCAGGGCACCCTGGACCTGGCCGGCGCGGACCCGATCAGGCGCATCACTGAACAGCAGAATCGACGCGGCATCCAGGCCAAAGTCGCCCCGCAGGCTGTCGTCCACGGCGGCTGCCATTTCGTTCAGGGTCTTCGCCTCGATCACCTGCAACAACAGACGTTTGCTTTTCTCAAACAGGCGGTCGTTGTGCCGGGCAATGGAGACCAGCTCCACCATCTCCCGGCGCAGGGTATCGCGCTGCTCCCGGAACAGGTGGACCTGACGCTCCACCAGGGAAATGGCCTGGCCGCTGTCGTGGGGAAGAGTCAGACTGCGCAGAAGCTCATCCTGATCGACAAAGAAGTCCGGGTGGTTGCGCAGGTATTCCACCACCTGCTCCCGGGTTGGTTCCTCGACCTTCTGGCGGGCCGTTGATTCTGTCATTGTTTTCTCCTGAGTTGTCAGGACTTTTTTGAGGTTTTCCGGCGGCGCGAATGGGGCTCCCCGGGCAGGCGTAATTGTCCTTCAAACACCGTGGTTGCAGGGCCTTCCATCATAACAGGGGCACCTTCACCCGACCATTCGATGATCAGCCGGCCGCCACGGAGCTCCACTTCCACCCGGCTATCGAGCAAACCGCGCAGATGCCCCGCCACCACGGCAGCACAGGCGCCACTGCCGCAGGCCAGGGTTTCGCCGGACCCACGCTCGAAAACCCGGAGCCGGGCGTGGCCCCGGTCAACAATCTGCAGAAAGCCGATGTTGGCCCGGGAGGGAAAGCGCGGGTGTTTTTCCAGCGCCGGGCCAAGGGTGCTGACCGGCGCGGTATCCACATCGTCCACCACCAGCACGCCATGGGGATTACCCATGGAGATGGCCGACAATTCCACCACCTGTTCCCCCACGTCCACGGTATAGACGTCCTTGCGGCAGTCTGCGGCGAACGGAATGGCGGGCGGGTTCAGTTCGGGCACGCCCATATTGACGCGCACCAGGCCGTTTTTGCCGACTTCCAGTTCAATCACACCCTTGGCCGTCTGAACCCGGATCAACCGTTTGTTGGTCAGGCGCTGATCACGCACGAAACGGGCAAAGCATCGGGCACCATTGCCACACTGTTCCACTTCCGAGCCGTCGGCATTAAAGATGCGGTAGCGAAAATCCACGTCCGGCAGGCCCGGCGGTTCGACCACCAGCAACTGGTCAAACCCGATCCCGAAGTTCCGGTCCGCCAGCTCGCGAATCCGTTCCGGGCGCAAGCGGAACGGCTGACTGATGGCGTCCACCACCATGAAATCGTTGCCCAGGCCATGCATCTTGGTGAAACGCAGGAGCGGACCGGCATTGCGTCTGTTCTGACTCATGCTTGGCTCCCCCTCATTCCGGCAGGCAACTTTCCGGCCCCAACTGATCTTCCAGGGTTTCCCGGCGACGCACCACATGCACCTGGTCACCATCCACCATCAATTCCGGCGGGCGGTTGCGGGTGTTGTAGTTGGAGGCCATCACAAAACCGTAAGCCCCGGCTGAACGCACGGCAAGCAGATCACCGGCCTGCAGCCGCAGCTTGCGATCCTTGCCCAGGAAGTCCCCGGTTTCGCAGATCGGGCCCACCAGGTCCCAGCTTTTCTCTTCGCCGTGCTGGTGCGGCTTGACCGGGATAATGGCCTGCCAGGCGCTGTACAGCGCCGGACGGATCAAGTCGTTCATGGCGGCGTCAATAATCGCGAAATTGCGGTGCTCGGTGCACTTCAGGAATTCCACCTGCGTCACCAGAATGCCGGCATTGGCGGCGATGGAGCGGCCCGGCTCCAGGATCAGTTCCAGCTTGCGGCCGCCGAGCCGCTCGATCAGCGCCTCAGCGTATTGCGCCGGCTGGGGCGGCTGCTCGTTCTCGTAGGTCACGCCCAGGCCGCCGCCCATGTCCAGATGCCGGATGCTGATGTCCTGCTCCGCCAGAGTGTCGATCAGCGCCAGCACCCGGTCCAAGGCGTCCAGAAAGGGCGAGACCGAGGTCAGCTGGGAGCCGATGTGGCAGTCCACGCCATGGATGTCCAGGTTCGGCATGGCGGCCGCCCGGGCGTAGACTTCAGGCGCCTCGGCGATGTCGATCCCGAACTTGTTTTCTTTCAGGCCGGTAGAAATGTAGGGGTGGGTGCCGGCATCCACATCCGGATTCACCCGCAGGGAAATCGGCGCTTTCACACCCAGCTCGCCCGCCACTTTGTTCAGGCGGTCCAGTTCGGTGTCGGATTCCACGTTGAAACAGCGCACGCCAACTTCCAGGGCCCGCTTCATTTCCCATTCCTGCTTGCCAACACCGGAGAACACTACCTTGCCGGCGTCACCACCGGCACGCAGTACCCGTTCAAGCTCGCCGGCCGAGACAATGTCGAAACCCGCTCCCAGGCGGGCCAGCACGTTGAGCACCGCCAGGTTGCTGTTGGCCTTCACCGCATAGCACACCAGGTGCGGATGCTCACCCAGGGCCTGATCGTAGGCCCGGTAATGGCGCTCCAGGGTGGCACGGGAATAGATATAGGCGGGCGTACCAAAACGCTCGGCAATGCGACTGACAGGCACGTCTTCGGCGAACAGTTCGCCATCGCGGTAATTGAAATGATCCATGTTGTTCCTGAAATTCCGGCCGGGGCGAGATAGGACAGACGTCGTTAACGCGGCGCTTGCGGTTGTGCCTCACTGGCGTATCCAGCCTGCGCGCCGGCATCCCGGTACAGCGGGCCTTTCTGGCCGCAACCGGCCAACATCAAAGACAGCATGGTGACGGCGACGACAACCGGGCGATACCTTGCTACAACCTGCATATCCCTACCCCTGAATGATTGATGCCGGCAGTATAACCGACAGCCGGGGCGCACCGCTAACGCAGCTGACGGTTCAGGGCGTCTTCCAGCAGGCTGCGGTAATGCAGGTATTGGCAGGTTTGGATATCGCGCTGGTACTGCTGCGGTTCCAGATCGTGCGGCAGGTGCAGGTCAGTCAGGTAAATGGGGTAAGGTTCGTTACTGCGACGCAGCGAACGGATGTAGTGGGCCACGGCGGGAATGAGCTGCTCCCCGTATTCCTCGGCGGTGAACTCCCGGTCCTGGCAGTAGATATCAAACTTCAGCGAACCATCACCCTGGCGCACCCCCACACCCTGCACCTCAAAACCGGGCAAGGCGATGCCCGCCTGCTGGTCGGGCCTGGCAACGGCCTGCCAGCGTCCACCCCGGCGCACCAGCTCATGGCACTGAATGCCGCCCAGCGGCCCGGCCATATCCAGCTGTCTCAGCATGCGGCGCTCCAGCAAGCTGTCCAGGAAACGCAGCAGGGGGCTGAGCAGGTGGCTACGGCGCTGAACACGCAAGCTACGACTCCAGATACTGCCACACTCATCCACCACCCAGAGCCGCCCAATGCCAGCCCTCAGGGACCAGAACACCTGCAGACTGTCCGGCTCCGAGGCCTCGCACACCGCTTTGAGCTCGGGCTCGTCCCGCAACGCGTGACGATCCGGGACCATCGGAAGATAACGTTCCTGAGGCTGCAGCAACGCGTCCATCAGGGCCTGGCGATTGTTCAATACCGCAAAGCTCGGCTCCAGGCCATTGAACTGCAGCAGGAAATAGCGCCGGTCCATTTCAATCAGGTAGCGCACCGGGTGGGGGCCGTGGCCCCCGGCAAAGAACTGGCGCAACACATCACCAAAAAGTTCCTGCAGGCGCCGGGCGATGGCCGCGCCGTGCCCCCGACTGGAGGCAAAGACCTGGATCTCAGGTAATTCCGCCGGACTCTGGGCCACCTGAGCCAATACGTTTTTCAGGCACTGGATCAGGGTGTCGCCCGCCGCGTAGTGCTGCACGCTGACTTCCTGCCAGCTGTTAAGGGCGACCTGATCGATGGTGGACACCAGATTGTCATGGCCGCCACTGAAGCCGAGGGAATCGTTACGGGCCGACAGCTTGTGTAGCCCCTTTTCCGACAGGTGCGCCTGGGGATCGGTGGCCACATTCACCAGCAGCAGATTCTTCAAGGGGCGCACCGCCCGGGACAGCGCCTGACGCGAGGCCGGGGGCAGAGGCATGGGTAGAAAGGCCTGCATAACATCCAGGATTTCGCGAACTTCCAGCACGTTGGCAACACTGGTACCAGCCCGCACGTTCAGCCGGGTGGCGCGACCCAGCAGGCCGTTGCAGTAGCACCAGACCAGCAGTTCGGCCAGGTTCCCGGAACGACGGATAACCGGCTTCCAGAACGCATCGGAGGGGTCTTCCAGATCCCGGAACAGCAACCAGCCTTCGCCGTCACGGCCCTGCTCCGACTGGTGGTGAAACGACAGGTTTTCCTCCGCCAGGGAAGGCACCAGACCGGGGTTGATCATCTCCACCTTGCCGGCCTTGCGCTGGAAAGCCGCATACAGTTTTCGACCCAGCAGGTTGATGTCATGGGGGCTGATGGCAGCGTCCGTGCCCTGTTCCCGGGCCATGCGTGATAACAGGCGATAGCTGTGAGTCAGCTCACTGACAATGATGCGACGCAGGCCAATCACCTCCTCGGCCCGCCAGTTCTGACGGTCGTCGAGGGAACGCAGCTGGCTGTCATCCCACTGCCAGTGCTCAACCAGCCGGCGCAGCATGTCGATGCGCCACTGGTCGCCCACCATACCGGCACGACTCAACGGCAGACCGGTTTTCAGATACAGGCTGCGGCGCACCAGTTCCAGCCGGCTTTCCGCATCCTGATTGAGTAGCCAGTTCTCCAGGCGCCGGTACATCATGACGTAAGGATCCAGGGAATCCACATCCAGGTGTCCCTGGTGCACTGCCTGCTTGAAGTTGGCAGACAGCAGTGACTGTTCCCGGTCGGTGGCGTAACACTCGATCAGCAACAGTTTTAGGATCGCTTTCCACGGGGCGTCGATCCCCTTGTACAGCTGCCAGATGCCCGCCCCCGGAAATTCCTCCGGGGGAATGGCGGGCACCGGCCCGAAATCAATGTATTCGTGGGGCTTGATGAAGCGGCAGTCCACCAGTCGGCGCCGGCATTCGTCGTAATCGGCTTCAGACTCCACCGGCACCAGCCACCACATCGGGTATTGGCCGCCCAGGTGAATGCTGGTGCGGTAGAACTCATCCAGCAGCAGATAATGCTGGGCACTGCCGCAATTCTCACCGGTCACCTCCGCCTGCTGCCGGCCGGCGCGCCAGTCACTGGCCGAGAACACAAATACATGCAGCTCCACGCCCAGGGTGGCGGCCCAGGCGGAGAGCTTATCCGCCTTGCGTTCGAGGCTGCGAACACCCTGGGCGGACAAATCGGCGCGATGACACAGCCAGACATCCAGGTCACTGGCCACCGAGTGACCCAGAGTCCCGGGACTACCCATCAGAAACAGGCTGTCGATATCGGGGTGGCGTAGCCCTTTATCCCGGTAGCAGAAACTCCGGGCCACGCGGCGGGCCGCATTGAGGGTGGACTTTGAGGGAGTGTACCCGGACAGCCCCATGGGACAGCTGCCGTCCAGGTACCCGGGCAGGGAAGGATGATTGAGATGGAACACCAGCGGCAGCACTTCCAGTACCACCTGTTGGCGCCAGGTCAGGGCGGAACAGGCGCGTTCCCAGCGTTGACGATTGACCAACAGAAAGCGGTCACGCAGACGCTGCAACGTCTTGCGGTCAATGCCTTCCTCGAAATCGAGGACAATGGGCAGCGCCTGAACCGTCAAATGACCTCCAACCTGTCGTTACTTCCTGCCATTACCCCGGCGTTACTTCGCTGCCGCGCGGGCACGCGCAACTGCCGCCCGCACCTGGTCGGGCGCCGTGCCACCGGTGTGGTTACGGGCCTGCACCGAACCTTCCAGGGTCAGCACGTCAAACACGTCTTCGGTGATGAAATCGGAGAACTGCTGCAGCTCTTCCAGGGTCATGTCCGACAGGTCGCGCCCTTCGGCGACACCAAAGGCCACGGATTTACCGACGATTTCATGGGCATCGCGGAAGGGCACGCCCTTTTTCACCAGGTAATCCGCCAGGTCGGTGGCGGTGGAGAAGCCACTCTTCGCCGCCACGCGCATGTTGTCGGCCTTGGAGCGAATGGCCGGGATCATGTCGGCGTAGGCTTTCAGGCAGCCCTTGACGGTATCGACGGTGTCGAACAGCGGCTCTTTGTCTTCCTGGTTGTCCTTGTTGTAGGCCAGGGGCTGGCTTTTCATCAGGGTCAGCAGGCTGATCAGGTGGCCATTCACCCGGCCGGTCTTGCCGCGAACCAGCTCCGGCACGTCCGGGTTTTTCTTCTGCGGCATGATCGAGGAGCCGGTGCAGAAACGATCCGGCAGGTCGATGAAGTCAAACTGGGCCGAGGTCCACAGCACCAGCTCTTCGCTGAAGCGGGACAGGTGGGTCATCAGCAATGCGGCGAAGCTGCAGAACTCGATGGCGAAATCCCGGTCACTGACCGAATCCAGGCTGTTTTCAGTCGGCCGGTCAAAGCCCAGCAACTCGGCGGTCAGGTTACGGTCGATCGGGTAGGTGGTGCCGGCCAGGGCCGCGGCGCCCAGGGGCATGATGTTGACCCGCTTGCGGCAGTCCTGCAGGCGCTGGCCATCGCGCACCAGCATTTCGTACCAGGCCAGCAGGTGATGACCAAAGGTGACCGGCTGCGCGGTCTGCAGATGGGTGAAGCCGGGCATGATGGTGTCGGCTTCGCGCTCGGCCAGGTCCAGCAGGCCATTCTGCAGGCGCGTGAGCTCTTCGGTAATCACGTCGATTTCATCACGCAGGTATAGACGGATGTCGGTGGCCACCTGGTCGTTGCGGCTGCGGCCGGTATGCAGCTTCTTGCCGGTGATGCCGATGCGTTCGGTCAGCGCCGCCTCGATGTTCATGTGCACATCTTCCAGGCTGACGGACCAGTTGAAACGCCCGGCCTCGATGTCCGCCTTGACGCCGTTCAGCCCTTCGATAATCTGGTCACGTTCCTCATCGGTCAGCACGCCGACTTTCGCCAGCATGGTGGCATGGGCAATGGAACCGGTAATATCGTGGTGGTACAGACGCTGGTCAAAGCCAACCGAGGCGGTGAAGCGCTCAACAAAGGCATCAGTGGGTTCGCTGAAACGGCCGCCCCAGGGTTTTTCGGAGGATGTGGCCTGGTCAGAGTTTTTCTGATCCGTCATGGTCTATCTTTCCTGCTGTCACGCCAGTGTCGCGCCACCGGCGATGCGTAAATGAATGGATGAGCAAAAAGTGGTCGCAGTATAGCATTGTGGCCACCATTAAGGAGACACCCCTGAACACCGACAAACGCCTAAACGCCGGGGAATTCTACGTGCCGGACCTGTGCCGGGTGCGGGCGGTCTTCCTGATGCTGGTCACCAGCGAGCTACTGGTGCTGGTCCTGGCCATCGTCCAGGCCCCGCAGGGCTGGATTGACTGGAGCTACTTCGGCCTGCTGTCGCTGTTCGTGCAGTGGACCACCCTGAGCAGTGCCGCGCTGATCTGCCTGCTGCGCCCGCGGCTTGCGCGCCTGGCCACCAGCCGCGCCACCATGGCGATCCTGGCGATTGTGCTGCTCGATGTCCTGGCCTTCAGCCTGTTTGCCGACCGGGTCCTGCACCCCGCCCCCGGCGGTCCGGACTGGCAGGGCATTGCCAAGAAACTGCTGCTGGCCACACTGATCACCCTGATGGTGCTGCGCTACTTTTACCTGCAGCACCAGTGGCAGCAACAGCGCGAGGCGCAAATGCAGGCGCAGCTGGCCACCCTGCAGGCGCGCATCCAGCCCCATTTCCTGTTCAACAGCATGAACAGCATCGCCAGCCTCATTGCCAGCGACCCGGACAAGGCCGAAGACGCGGTGCTGGATTTGTCCGAGCTGTTCCGCGCCAGCCTGCGCACCGACGACCAGCAAGTGCCCCTGGCGCGGGAACTCGACCTGTGCCGGCGCTACCTGGCCATCGAAGGCCTGCGCCTGGGTGAACGCCTGAAGGTGGAATGGGCCATCGCCCCTGGCCTGGAGAGCCAGGCCATACCGCCACTGAGCCTTCAGCCTTTGGTCGAAAACGCGGTGCACCACGGTATCCAGCACCGCTCCGACGGTGGCACCATCCGGGTGGAGGCCTACGCCAAGAGCGCGTTTGTGTACGTGCTGATCCAGAACCCGGAGCCAGGCTCCCACGACGGTTCACACCAGGGCCACCGGGTGGGCCTGAGCAACACCCGTTCACGGCTGACCGCGGTCTTCGGCGACACCGCCGTACTCAAACAGAGTCGCCATAATGGCACCCATACCGTCACCCTGCGACTGCCCCGGCAAAACCTCCGCCAGGATTCCGGACATCATGGCCAGGAAGTGAAACACCATGGATAGAATCGACAAGAACGTCCTTATTGCCGACGACGAACCGCTGGCCCGCCAGCGCCTGGGCCGCCTGATTGATGCCCTGCCCGGCTACACCGTGTGCGGCGAAGCCGTGAATGGCGAACAGGCCCTGAGCCAAACGGCAACCCTGCAGCCCGACATCCTCCTGCTGGACATCCACATGCCCGGCATGGACGGCATGGCCACCGCCAAACGCCTGATGCAACAGCCCAACCCGCCAGCCCTGATATTCTGCACCGCCCACGAACAGCACGCTCTCGAAGCCTTTGACGTCAACGCCACCGCCTACCTGCTCAAACCCATCCGACGGGAAGCGCTGGCCGATGCCCTGGCACGGGCGGAAAAAACCAACCGGCTGCAAAACCAGGCCCTGGAAAACCGCCAGGCGCCGGACCCCGAACAAATCACCGTGCGCAGCCAACGCGGCACCGAACTGATCGACCTGGCCGACATCCTCTACTGCCAGGCCGACCAGAAATACGTCACCCTGGTGCATCGCCACGGCGAAACCCTGTGCGATTACAGCCTGAAAGAACTGGAACAGGCCTACCCGGCCCACTTCCTGCGCATCCACCGCCACACCCTGGCCGGCGTAGCGTTCATCCAGGCCCTGAAACGCGACAGCAACGGCCGACCGGTACTGGCCCTGAAGGAAACCGACGCCCGGTTACCCGTTAGCCGGAGGCATGCTGCTCATGTTCGCCAGTGGCTCGAACGGCAATAAACAATATGCATGGATGAGGTTTCACAATAGTTCCGGAGCCAGCGGGTGGGCCTTTCCGGGAATTTCGAAGGCCAAGGATGGCCTGAGATAAGGGCACATGGAAGTGCTCGTAGCGGTTCCCGGAAAGGCCCACCCGCTGGCTCTCCCCCAAAAGAGATAGATCCACCGCCAAGCGGGACTTTTTTTCAGTCACAAGGTAACCTTGGAACACATTTTCTCCAACGACAGTGAGTGCTATGTCAACACGAACCCTTCGCATTGCAACCCGCAGCAGCGCCCTGGCGTTGTGGCAGGCAGAATTCATCAAATCCGAGCTGGAACGGCTGCACGACAACCTCACCGTGGAGCTGGTGAAGATCAAGACCCAGGGCGACAAGATCCTGGATGTGCCCCTGGCCAAGATCGGCGGCAAAGGCCTGTTCGTGAAGGAACTCGAAGAAGCCATGCTCGATGGCCGTGCGGACCTGGCCGTGCACTCCATGAAAGACGTGCCCATGGAATTCCCCGAAGGCCTGGGCCTGGTGGCCATCTGCGAGCGCGAAGACCCGACCGACGCCTTCGTCAGCAACCACTACAACACCATTGACGAACTGCCCGAGGGCGCCGTGGTTGGCACTGCCAGCCTGCGCCGTGAAGCCCAGCTGCGCGCCAACCGCCCGGATCTGGTGGTCAAAGTCCTGCGCGGCAACGTCAACACCCGCCTGGCCAAACTGGATGCCGGCGAATACGACGCCATTGTCCTGGCCAGCTCCGGCCTTAAGCGCCTGGAATTCCACGACCGCATCCGCTATTGCGTGCCGGCCGAAGTGTCCCTGCCGGCGGTTGGCCAGGGTGCCCTGGGCATCGAGTGCCGTACCGACGACACCGAACTGCTGGAGCTGATCGCCCCGCTGAACCACCAGGATTCGGCCGACCGGGTGAAAGCCGAGCGCGCCCTGAACCGTCGCCTGGAAGGTGGCTGCCAGGTACCTATTGCCGCCTACGCCCTGCTGGAAGATGACGACATGCTGTGGCTGCGCGGCCTGGTGGGCGCGGTCGATGGCTCAAAAATCTTCCGCGTGGAAGGCCGGGTGCACCGGGCCGAAGGCGAACGCCTGGGCCGGGAACTGGGCGAAGAACTGCTGAACATGGGCGCCGACAAGGTACTGGCGGAAATCTATGGTCACACGCCCACCTGAAACCACCCAACACGCTGACCTGCGGGGGCGGCGGGTCCTGATCTGCCGCCCCGAACCGGAGGCCTCGCGCCTGGCCCGGGCATTTGAAGAGGTGGGGGCCGAGGTACGCCTGCTGCCCCTGATGGCCCGTGAACCCCTCCCGGAAACCCCGGAGCAGCGCGGCATCCTGCAAGAGCTGGACAATTTTACCCATGTAATTGCCGTCAGCCCCTACGCCGCCCGCCGGCTCCTGGAAGAAGCCGACCACTGGTGGCCACAGTTACCCGTAGGCATCCACTGGTACGGCGTAGGTGCCGGCACCGCCGCCGAACTTTCCCGCCACGGCCTGCGCCCACGCCGGCCGGCCGAAGGCTGGACCAGTGAAGCGCTGTTGTCCCTGCCCTCCCTGCAAAACCTGGCAAACGAAAAAGTACTGTTGGCCCGGGGCGAACACGGGCGGGAAGTCATCCGAGAGACGCTGGAGCGGCGCGGCGCCCGGGTAACCGTCCTGCCACTGTACCGACGCTTCCGACCGTACTATCCTTCAGAAACGATTGACGAAATTTTTAACGGGTTCCGCCCGGAAGTGATCGTTGCGCTTTCCGGTGAAACCCTGAACAATCTGATGACAACCAGCCCGGACCACCTGATGACGGCCCTGTACCAGACGCTGTTGGTGGTGCCTGCCCAACGGGTGGCTGACCAGGCCCGGGAAGCCGGCTTCCTGCACCCGTTCGTGCCCGACGGCCTGGCCGACCCGGATCTGGTCATCAGCGTGGCTTCCCGGCTTGCTCTGGAAGCTGGTAACACCGGAAAACCAAGTAAGGATGCCCGTGACTGACGAACCCATGAACCTGCCCGCCCCCGTCCAACAAACCGCCACAGACACCCGACGGCTCTGGCCGGTCTGGTTGGTAGCCGCACTGGCATTACTTCTCGCCATCGCCCTGGCGGCCTGGAACTGGCAACAGTGGCAAACCCACAAGGCCACCATGCAGACAATTGCTGACCTGCAGGCCGACACCGCCCAACTCGAAGACCTGTACGGGGATCGGGGCAACCAGCAAAGCAATCGCCTGCAGGCGCTGGAGAACCGCCTGGCCGAACAGCGCGAGCTGATCGCCACCCAGCAACGGCAGATTGATCACAACGCCCGGGAGCTGCTGGAAGCCGGCAACCGAACCCGCACCGACTGGCTGTTGGCCGAAGCAGAGTACCTGCTGCGCATCGCCAACCAACGGCTTCTGATTGAAAAGGACATTAGCGGTGCCCTGTCGGCACTGGAATCGGCCGACGAGGTCCTGGCGGAGTCCGACGACGTGGGCGTCTACGCCGTGCGCCAACAACTGGCGCGGGAAATCCAGTCCCTCAAGGGCATCGAAGGAGTGGACCGCACCGGGCTGTACCTGAAACTCGAGGCCGCCATTGCCAGCGTCCATGACCTGACTGATCAGGCCCTGATTCATGACCGGGCGCCGGCTTTGTCCCTGGCCGACAGCGACACCGCCAATGCGGACGAGGGCAACATGCTCACCCAGGGCTGGAACCAGTTCCAGGATACCCTCAAGCAGGTGGTCGTGGTGCGCCGCATGGACGAACCGGTAAAACCCCTGCTCTCGCCGGATCAGAGCGCCTGGGCGCGTCTGAACCTGCAATTGATGCTGGAAGAAGCGGAGCTGGCCGTATTGCGCGGCAATCAAGCCCTGTACGAACGGGCCCTGACCAAGGCTCGCAACACCGTGAACGACTGGTACGACGCCACCGCGCCCGCCATTCGCGGTCTCAGCCAGACGCTCAGTGAGCTGGCCGACCGCAACGTGGACCCGGAACTGCCCGATATCAGCAAGTCTCTGGAACTGTTGAAAGAACGACTGGCCGGGCGCACCGCCAACAGCGGTAGCAATGATGGTAACGGCGACAGCAATGGAGGCGACCAATCATGATCCGCCTGCTGCTGATCATCCTGATTGCCCTGCTCGTCGGCACCGGACTTTCCCTTGGCCTGGCTTACGACCTGGGCTATATCCGGGTCAGCCTGGGCAACTACCTGATTGAAACCAACTTCTGGGTTGGCCTTGGGCTGGTGTTGGTACTGATGGGCCTGAGTGTTTTCCTGTACAACACCCTCCGGCGTGTGCGCCAAAGCACCGGCATGGTCGCGGGCTGGATATCCCGGAGCAACGAGCGACGCGCCCGCCGGCGAACCACCGAAGGCCTGCTGTCACTGGCCGAAGGCGAGTGGAAACGGGCGCGCAAACTGCTGACACGTTCGGCCGACAACGCCGACACGCCATTGATCAACTACCTGGCAGCGGCCCAGGCGGCCTTTGAAACCGACGACCACGAGGGCGCCGATGAGTTATTGCGCAAGGCCTTCGAGAGCACGCCGGGCTCCAGCATGGCAGTGGGCCTGACCCAGGCCCAACTGCAACTCGCGGGCAATCGCCTGGAGCAGGCATTGGCGACGCTGCTGCGCCTGCGCAAAGAATCCCCCCACCATCCTTTTGTGCTGAAGCTACTCAAGAATGCCTACCTGCGCCTCGAGGACTGGCGGGAGCTGGCCAAGCTGATTCCCGAACTGCGCAAACGCAGCGTACTCACCGAAGCCGAGCTCAGCGACCTGGAACGCCAGACCTGGCATAACCTGCTGGAACAGGCCGCCGAGGACTGCGAGCGTCAACGCCAGCAGGAACCGGACGCGTCCCTGGCTCCGCTGACCCGGGTCTGGGATGAGCTGCCCAAATCCCTGCGCCGCGACGACAACATTGTGCGCGATTACGCACGTCTGCTGGCTCGCCTCGGCGATGAGGCCCAGGCCGAGACCCTGATCCGCAAGATCCTGCAGGACAACTGGAGCGATGAACTGGTGAACCTGTATGGACGCATCAAGGGCCAGGACATCGGCGAGCAACTGCTGGTCGCGGAGCAATGGCTCAAGGACCGGCCGAATAACCCGGAGCTGCTGCTGGCGCTTGGCCGCCTGAGTTTGCGCAATGAACTCTGGGGCAAGGCGCGGGAGTACTTCCACACCAGCCTGAAACTGCGCCGAAGCCGGGAAACCCTGGCCGAGCTAAGCCGCCTGAACGCCAGCATGGGCCACGAGGAAGCGAGCCTGAAGCTGATGATGCAGGGGCTGGAAGCCGATAACGGCCTGCCGGAACTGCCCATGCCCAAGGCATGAATCCCGGCTTTCCCAACGCCCACAAAAAAGGCCGGATGCTGAAAACAGGCATCCGGCCTTTTTTATTCGTATGGCTGTCTAGTCCTGAATAAGGCTTAAGTGCGAGGCGCGTACTCCAGCACATCGGAAAAGAACGCCTGCTCCGGCAAACCATGCTCCAGCAGTGCGTCCATCAGGGTGTAAACCATGGTGGGCGAACCACTGGCGTGCACTTCCACGTTCTGCCAATCCATGCCAGAGGCAAGCACCGCCCGCACCAGGGGCTCATGGTGGCCTTCCCAATCGTTGTCTTCATCGTCCTTGACCACCGGCACAAAGGTCAGGGCTGACCAGTCGTCATGCCACTGCTGGGCCAGCGAGCGCAGGTACATATCCTCGTGGCGACGCACACCCCAGAACAACTTAACAGGCTGGGAGAAACCGTTTTCCCGCAGGTACTCCACCAGGCTCTTCATCTGGGCAAAGCCGGTACCGGCGGCCACCAGTAACAGCGGTTTTTCCGGCAGGCTCGCCAGACAGGCTTTTCCGTTGGGCAGACTGACGGTGACATCTTCCCCGGAGGTCAGAGCGTCAATCACCTTCTGGGCCGAGACCCATTTCGGCGATGCCTGGATCTGCAGCTCAATGTGCTCCGCCGAGGGACTGCTGGCAATGGAGAAGTAGCAGGGATCCGCATCCGGCAGGTTCACCGACAGATACTGACCGGCATAAAACGACACCTGTTCCCGATCAGGCAGTTCCAGTTCCACCTGATAGACATCGTGGCTGATTGAACGTACATCGACGACCCGGGCCTGATGCTCGCGGGGTTGATTGTTTCCTGAAGCCATAACGGCGGGAATCTCCAGTTAGAAGCCGGCAAACACCCGGGCACCCAAGCACCCAAGTGTTTACCGATCGAAATTTAATGCTGTATCACTCGGGGCGGGAGACGGGAATTTCAATACCCAGGCTGTCCCAGATGTCATCGACCCGCTTTTTCACCTCGTCGGTCATGGTGATCGCGGTGCCCCACTCCCGGTCGGTTTCGCCGGGCCATTTATTGGTGGCATCCAGACCCATCTTCGAGCCCAGGCCCGACACCGGGGAGGCGAAGTCGAGGTAGTCGATGGGCGTGTTGTCCACCAAAACCGTGTCCCGGGACGGGTCCATGCGCGTGGTCATGGCCCAGATAACATCTTCCCAGCTGCGGGCGTTCACGTCATCGTCCACCACAATCACAAACTTGGTGTACATGAACTGGCGCAGGAACGACCACACGCCCATCATCACCCGCTTGGCATGACCGGGATACTGCTTCTTCATGGTCACTACGGCCAATCGGTAGGAACAGCCTTCCGGCGGCAGGTAGAAATCGACAATCTCCGGGAACTGCTTCTGCAGGATCGGAATAAACACTTCGTTGAGGGCCACACCCAGAATGGCCGGCTCATCGGGCGGACGACCGGTGTAGGTGCTGTGATAGATGGCATCCCGGCGGCGGGTGATCCGCTCCACCGTAAACACCGGAAACTCATCCACCTCGTTGTAATAGCCAGTGTGGTCGCCAAACGGGCCTTCCGGCGCGGTGTCATCCGGATAGATAAAGCCTTCCAGCACGATCTCGGCACTCGCCGGAACTTGCAGGTCACTCAAACCCGCCTGCACCAACTCAGTACGGCTACCGCGAAGCAGGCCGGCAAAGGCGTATTCCGACAGGGAATCCGGCACCGGGGTCACGGCACCCAGGATGGTCGCCGGGTCCGCACCCAGGGCCACGGCCACCGGGTAGGGCGTGTCGGGATTGGCCTTGCGGAATTCCTGGTAATCCAGGGCGCCGCCACGGTGGCTGAGCCAACGCATGATCAGCCGGTTACGACCAATCACCTGTTGACGATAAATACCCAGGTTCTGGCGCTCTTTTTCCGGGCCCCGGGTAATCACCAGCGGCCAGGTCACCAGCGGGCCGGCATCGCCAGGCCAGCAGTGCTGGACGGGAATCTGGTACAGATCCACGTCGTCTTTCTCGATAACCACCTGCTGGCACGGCGCCGAGCGCAGCACCTTCGGGCTCATGCGCATGACCTGCCGGAACATGGGCAGCATTTCGATGGCGTCCTTGAAGCCCTTGGGGGGATCGGGTTCCTTCAAAAAGGCCAGCAGCTTGCCAATTTCCCGCAGGGCGCTGACATCCTCCTGCCCCATCCCCATGGCCACCCGCCGGGGGGTGCCAAACAGATTGGCCAGTACCGGCATGTCATAGCCTTTGGGATTTTCGAACAGCAGAGCCGGACCGCCCGCCCGTAGCGTGCGGTCGCAGATCTCAGTCATTTCCAGGTGGGGGTCGACTTCAACGCTGATGCGCTTGAGCTCGCCCAGCTTCTCGAGCTGGGCGATGAAGTCTCTCAGGTCGCTGTATTTCATCAACGATCAACGGCGCTTCATGGACAGGAAGAATTCTTCGTTGGTCTTGGTATCCTTGAGCTTGTCCAGCAGGAACTCCAGAGACCCGGTGTCGTCTTCCATGGAGTGCAGAAGCTTGCGCAGAATCCACATACGCTGCAGATCCGCCTCGGACATCAGCAGGTCCTCGCGGCGGGTGCCGGAGCTGCGGATGTTGATCGCCGGATACACACGCTTCTCGGCGATCTTGCGGTCCAGATGCACTTCCATGTTACCGGTGCCCTTGAACTCCTCGTAGATCACCTCGTCCATCTTGGAGCCGGTATTCACCAGCGCGGTAGCCAGGATGGTCAGGCTGCCGCCTTCTTCCACGTTACGTGCCGCACCAAAGAAACGCTTCGGCTTTTCCAGGGCATGGGCGTCCACACCACCGGTCAGCACCTTGCCCGAGGACGGAATCACGGTGTTGTAGGCACGGGCCAGACGGGTGATGGAGTCCAACAGGATCACCACGTCTTTCTTGTGCTCAACCAGACGCTTGGCCTTCTCGATGACCATCTCGGCCACCTGAACGTGACGGGCCGGCGGCTCGTCGAAGGTGGAAGCAACCACTTCACCACGCACGGTGCGCTGCATCTCGGTCACTTCTTCCGGACGCTCGTCGATCAGCAGTACCATCACGTGGCACTCCGGATTGTTCCGTGTGATCGACTGGGCGATGCTCTGCATCAGCAGGGTTTTACCGGCCTTGGGCGGGGACACGATCAGGCCACGCTGGCCTTTACCAATCGGCGCCACCAGATCCAGGACCCGGGAAGACAGGTCTTCGGTGCTGCCGTTACCGGCTTCCAGGGTCAGGCGCTCGTCCGGGAACAGCGGGGTCAGGTTCTCGAACAGGATCTTGTTGCGGGCGTTGTCCGGCTTGTCGAAGTTAATTTCATTAACCTTCAACAGGGCAAAATAACGCTCGCCGTCTTTGGGCGGGCGAATCTTGCCAGCAACCGTATCGCCGGTGCGCAGGTTGAAACGGCGGATCTGGCTGGGAGAGACGTAAATGTCATCAGGACCGGCCAGGTAGGAGGCGTCGGCGGAACGAAGGAAGCCGAAGCCATCCTGCAGAATCTCCAGTACACCATCGCCGTAGATGTCTTCGCCACTTTTGGCGTGCTTTTTCAGGATGGTAAAGATGACATCCTGTTTGCGCGAACGGGCGAGGTTATCGAGGCCCATTTCTTGCGCGATATCGAGCAATTCGGGCACAGATTTCTGCTTGAGTTCAGTAAGATTCATAGTTTGTTGGATTTTCAGGAATGGAAGTAATAAACGTCTTGTGGAATGACAGGGGCGCCCCTGAACGCATTGAACTGATAAAACGCTAAAACTGAATGCTGGCTGAGTAGAGCAACCGGTGATGATGGATGCCGGAAAGTATGCTGAAGCCAGAGAATGGGAACAAACGTCCGCCGGGCAGAGGCATGATCAGCCACCTTGCAGGCGAATGTCAAGGTTTGGGCACGAAAATGAGCAGTGAAGCATGCCGGCAATAAAAAACCGCCCGCAGGCCGGGCCTGGGGGCGGTTTTGGGCAACCTGATGAATCAGAGGTTGCTGTCAAGGAAGGCGGCCAGCTGTGATTTGGACAGGGCACCCACCTTGGTGGCGTCCACGTTGCCGTTCTTGAACAGCATCAGCGTGGGAATACCACGGATATTGAACTTGGGAGGCGTCTGCTCGTTTTCGTCAATGTTGAGTTTGCAGATCTTGAGCTTGCCTTCGTATTCGTCGGCGATTTCTTCCAGAACCGGCGCGATCATTTTGCACGGACCACACCACTCGGCCCAATAATCTACCAGTACCGGGACGTCGGATTTCAGCACATCCTGTTCAAAGGAAGCGTCGGTGACATTAACGATATTTCCGCTCATTACCTTTTCCTGATTCAGGCGCTCCGGGGCCTGTTGTACAGCCATGCCGGAGTCGCTGTGGACTGTAGCGGGCGGTTGTGATGGCACACCAAAGTAGCCACCGCCCGATTTACATCAGCTAACTACTTTACGCGATTGCCGATCAGGATGTGAAGTGACTTGTACGGACTTCCTGTTTGATCCGCATCAGTAATGACCGTAGCCACTTGCTGACAGCCCCCGCAAAGTTCCCTTATAGTACCGCCTAGTTCACGCCACACAGGATGCCAACCATCGTGACGGCCACAACGAATGCCGAGAACACTGCTCCTGCCCCCGACCTTCTGGCAGCCATCGACATGGGCTCCAACAGCTTCCACATGGTGGTTGCCCGCCTGGTCCACGGCGAGATCCGGACCATTGAGAAGATGGGGGAGAAGGTCCAACTGGGCGCCGGCCTGGACGAGAACAACTGCCTGACCGAAGAAGCCCAGCAACGGGCACTGGAATGCCTGGGCCGCTTTGCCCAGCGCTTGCAGGGCATGCCCACCGAGGCGGTACAGATTGTCGGCACCAATGCGCTGCGAGTGGCCCGCAACAAGCAGGAATTCATCGCCCGTGCCGAAGAAGTGCTGGGCTATCCGGTGGCAGTAATTGCCGGCCGGGAGGAAGCCCGCCTGGTCTATCTGGGCGTCTCGCATACCTTATCAGATGACAAAGGCCGGCGACTGGTCATCGACATTGGCGGCGGCAGCACCGAGTTCATCATCGGCCAGCGCTTTGAGCCGCAGGAAATGGAAAGTCTGCACATGGGTTGCGTGTCTTTCCGCAACCGCTACTTTCCCGACGGCAAGATCACCAAGCGGCAAATGGAAAAGGCCGTGACCCACGCCGAGCAGGAGCTGCTGAACATTCGCCAGCATTACCGGGCCATTGGCTGGCAGAGTTCCGTTGGTTCCTCAGGGTCGATCAAGGCCATTGCCAACGTACTGGCCACCCTGAAAATCACCGACGGCACCATCACCCGCGAGGCCATGGAAGAGCTGCGCAAGCGGTTGATCAGTCTGGGCAAGGCCGAGAAGCTGGCCGATCTGGGCGTGCGCACGGAGCGCCAGAGTATCTTCCCGGCCGGGTTTGCCATCCTGCTGGCCGCGTTCCGGTCACTGGACATCAGATCCATGACCTTCGCCGATGGCGCCCTGCGGGAGGGACTGCTGTACGACATCGTCGGGCGCATTCAGCACGAGGACGTCCGAGAGCGCACCATCGCCGCCCTGCAGGAGCGCTACCATGTGGACCAGGTTCACGGCGCGGCGGTGGAGGAAACGGCCATTGCCGCCTGGGACCAGATGGCGGATCACTGGGACCTGCGCACCGCCAACGACGAAGACCTGCTGCGCTGGGCCTGCCGGCTGCACGAAATCGGCCTGACCATCTCCCACAGCCAGTACCACAAGCACGGCGGCTATCTGTTGCGCTACTCTGACCTGCCGGGTTTCAGCCAGCAGTTCCAGAAAGACCTGGCGACGCTGGTGCGTGGTCACCGGCGCAAGTTCTCACCCGCCGTGTTTCAGGACATTGAACCCGAAGACCGCTCCCGCCTGCGCCACCTGTGTGTGCTGGTGCGCCTGGCGGTGTTGCTGCAACACCCGCGCAACCATGAGGCACCACCGGACATGGTGCTGGATGGCCGGCAGAACCGGCTGATTGTCGAACTTCCGCAAGACTGGCTCAGCCAGCGTCCGCTGACCCTGGCCGACCTGCAGAACGAACAGGAATACCTGAGCCGCCAGGACTTCACCCTGGAAGTCCGGACCCGGTAATCCGCAGCGCTGCTGGCTTTATCCCAGCAGCGCTGCTTCCATTTCCTCGACGGTTTCACTGACCTCCAGCCAGTCACCTTCAACAACTTCCTGTTGTCGCTTGAGCTCCGCCTGCTGACCCAGCAGCGTTTTAAGGCGCTCTTTGTTGCTGTCATCATAGATGGCCGGATCGGCCAGGGCCTGTTCCACCTCACCCAGTTTGGCCTGCAGTTTTTCCATCTCCGCTTCCAGGCCGGCCTGACGCTTACGGAAGGGGCTCAGCTTCTTCCGCAGTTCGGCTTCCTCGCGCTTGCGGGCCTTGCGCTCATCGGCGGTCAGGGTCACTGATGCGCTGCCAGTGGAAGCTTCGCGGGATTCGCCTGCCACCTGACGCTGGGGCGGCGCCTCCTCGTCTTTCCGGCGCTCAGCCAGCCAACGTTCGTAATCTTCCAGGTCACCGTCATACTCATCGACCGTGCCATCACAAACCAGCCAGAAATCATCCACGGTGTTGCGCAACAGGTGCCGGTCGTGTGAGACCACCACGATGGCACCCTCGAAATTCTGCAGCGCCATGGTCAGGGCCTGGCGCATTTCCAGATCCAGGTGGTTGGTGGGCTCATCCAGCAGCAACAGGTTCGGTTTCTGCCAGGTAATCACGGCCAACGCCACCCGGGCCTTCTCCCCCCCGGAGAACGAGCGAATGGGGGAAAGCGCCTCATCCCCATGGAAGTTAAAGCCGCCGAGAAAGTTACGAATGCTCTGCTCGGAAGCTTTCGGAGCCAGCCGCTGCAGGTGCAGGAACGGGCTGGCATCCAGATCCAGCGCTTCAAGCTGATCCTGGGCAAAATAGCCAATCGCCAGGTGCTCGCCACAGGTGCGATCACCAGACAACAGGGTGCCGGCACCCCGAAGGGCATCCATGAAGGTGGATTTGCCAGCCCCGTTGGGGCCCAGCAGGCCCACCCGGGTGCCGGGCAGCAGAGTGACATTGATATCATGCAGCACTGCCGTTTCGCCGTGACCCGCCACCCCATGGCGGATCGACAGCAACGGATTGGAGACCTTATCGGCAACGGGAAACTCGAAGCTGAAAGGCGAGTCCACATGGGCCGGCGCGATTCTCTCCATCCGCTCCAGCGCCTTGACCCGGCTCTGGGCCTGACGGGCCTTGGTGGCCTTGGCCTTGAAGCGGTCAATAAAGCGCTGGATCTCGGCAACGCGAGCCTGCTGGCGCTCGTAGTTGGCCTGCTGCAGGGCCAGCCGCTCGCTGCGCTGGGTTTCAAACGCTGAATAGTTACCGGTGTAGAGTTCCAGCTTCCGGTTATCAAAGTGCACCAGGTGGGTGGCAACGCGGTCCATGAAATCCCGGTCGTGGGAAATGAACAGCAGCGTACCCGGGTAGCGGCGCAGCCAGTTCTCCAGCCAAAGGCAGGCATCCAGATCCAGGTGGTTGGTGGGTTCGTCCAGCAACAACAGGTCCGAGGGACGCATGAGCGCCTGGGCCAGATTCAGGCGAATCCGCCAGCCACCGGAGAAGGCCGAGACCGGACGATCGCAATCACTGTCGGCAAAGCCAAGCCCACGCAGCAACATCTCCGCACGCCGGGGCGCGGACCAGGCTTCGTGCACATCCAACTCGCCATGGATCCGGGCCGCTTCATGATCATCACCGCGAGCCTCGGCCTCGGCCAGGGCCTGCTCCATACGCCTCAGTTCGAAATCCCCGTCCAGCACAAAATCGCGGGCCGAGCGACCAGAGGCCGTAAACTCCTGGGCCATATGGGCAATGCGACAGCCGCCGGGCAGGGACACATTGCCCTGCTCGGGTGCCAGTTGCCCCAGCAATAACTGGAACAGGCTGGATTTACCGGCACCGTTCGAGCCAACAATGGCAACCCGCTGCCCGGGCTGGACGGTAAGATTGACGCCTTCTAGCAACCAGACGCCACCTCGTTGTAAACTGAGATCGGTTATCGTTAACATAGATTTCTTTTATCACTGAAAAGCCGCCAGGGACGCGCCCAGCCATGCCCCATCTGGAGCCAGAGCCACTAGACTTATCGGATGCCCTGACAACCGATAACCCCCTGTGGCAATACGCGCTGACTTGCTGGCAAAATCCGGCGATGGTGGAGGCCTGCCTGGAACTGCAGGCCCGGGGCTGGAGCGTCACCCGTATTCTGTGTGCCGGCTGGCTGGCGCAAAAAAAACAGCGGTTCGCCGGCGTTGAGGCTGCTAAGGTAACAGAGTGGCGTGGCCGTGTAACCGGTCGTATTCGCTCCGCCAGAAAATCGATTCCCAAGCATTCCAGCCAGCACGGGCCGTTGCGGGAGATGCTGGCCAAAGCGGAGCTGGAAGCGGAGAAAACGGAGTTAGCCCTGGCCTGGACAACCCTCAGCCAAAGCGCCCCGGAAACCGACACCGGGGTCGATCAGCAAGAGCTTCTCCAGCATAACCTGCTGGCAGCCGCCCCCGGGAAGGATCTTACTCCGCCGGTCCGGGCCATCCTCACCAATCTGGCCGACCATCTGGCCAGCGGAGCACACTCATCATGATGATGAAATGGCTGATCCGCCTGGCCTTCCCGGCGCTGGGACTTCTTCTGGTACTGATTTTTTTCGGGATTGGGAACCCTGGACAGGTCTCTGTTCCCACTTTTGTTGGGATGGACTCCGACATTCCTGCCTTCGAGCAACTTATTCCGGAACCGGTTGACACCGAGGGCCCGGAAATCATCTTTAAGTGGCAGGACATCGAAGGCAACTGGCACTATGCTGACACACCACCGGCGGACGGCAAGTGGAACGCGCTGGCCATTGAAGGCCGGGAAGCTGGCCAACGAGAGGATCGCCCGGGTGCCCCGAACACCGATTGGCAGGCCCCCTATCGCGCACCCTTTTCACTGGATGACCAGCCCGTCAAAAACGAATCATGAACCCGATAAAGGATGCAGCAATGAAGAAAACTTTCCTCGCAATCGCGATCACCGGCCTTGTGGCTGGCTGCACCACAGCCCAGCAAGAGCCCAAAAACCCGCCCCTGGAAACCACCGCGCAGAAAGTCAGCTATGGCATGGGCCTGGTTATGGGTGAGCGCATGACCAACGATCTGCCCGACCTGCAGATGGAGCAGTTCCTGCAAGGCATCGAGCACGGTCATACCGGAGACGACAAGACCAAGCGTCTGAGCCGCGATGAAATCCGTGAAGCGCTGATCGCTTACCAACAGGAAATGCAGAAGAAGCAGCAGCAAGAGCTGGATGAAATGGCTCGCAAGAACCAGGAAGCCGGCGAAGCCTTCCTGGCAAAGAACGCAAAACGTGAAGGGGTAAAAACCACCGAATCGGGGCTCCAGTACGAAATCATTGAAAAAGGCGATGGCCAGAGCCCAACCGCCAAGGACGAAGTCCGTGTGCATTACACTGGCAAATTGCTGAGCGGCGAAGTTTTTGACAGTTCACGGGAGCGTGGCCAGCCGGTCACTTTCGGCCTGGAGCAGGTCATTCCGGGATGGACCGAAGGTCTGCAGCTGATGAGTGAAGGCGCCCGCTACAAGCTCTACATTCCGGCGGATCTGGCTTACGGCGCCGGCGGCAACCAGGCTATTGGCCCCAATGAAACGCTGATCTTTGATGTGGAACTGCTGGCGGTAAACCCGGGCGACGAGTAACCCCACCGCCCGAACACAAAAAAGCCCGGATTGCCGGGCTTTTTTTATGTCTGCAAGCTATCAGCTAGGGATTTCAGGCGGACTCAACTTTGCTCGCATGGGCGTTGTGTAACTGATCAATCAACACATCTTCCAATTCAAACCGGTTCTCCAATACCTCACCCAATTTCGATAACGCCCGGAACCGCTCTTCCACGAGCGCAGAGGTCAGTGGCTGGTCATCAATCTGATCGTTAAAGTTCAACGCCACTTCGGTGGTCTTCTCGATTTCCGGATACACCCGGGCCGCCAGTTCCACACCACCATCATCAAATTCCCGGGCTTCCTGGATCAGTTGTTCATAGATCTCGAAGTGGCCGGCCGAGACATAATCCACCAGCACTTCACACAGGCGGACAAACTTTGGCTGCAACGCTTCCAGGTCTTCCCGGTCAGTTTCTCCTGACAGGCCGCAATAGTGAACCAGCAACTCCTGGCGCTCCTTGAGCCAGCGATCAATCAGGTCACTGACTCCGCCCCAACGCTCCTTGGCATTCCTGCAATTCTCCAACATGACACCCGTCTCCTTTCAATCAATCTCGGACTACCGCGACCCGGTCCCTCGACTGCGATATGGTTGTTATTAGCAAGCATCAACTTACCCCATGCCTGCCCAAAGCCGCAACTGTTTCAGCGCAGCAACCAGCTCCTCGGCCGGTAACGACGGAACATGGTGACCAGACCGACGACGATCAGCAGAACAAAGAAAATAGCCGTCCAGCCGGGTATCGAAAGCCCCAGGAACCGCCAGACCACCTCGGCACAGTCGCCCGTGCCTTTCAGGGCCGTGGTCAGCACCTCGAACCAGGGCAATACATCCAGCATGTAGTCCACGGAGGGCCCGCAGGCCGGGGCCTGGTCGGCCGGCAGGCTTTGCAGCCAGAGCTGACGCCCCGCGACACCCAGGCCCGCGCCGGCGGCAACAATCAGAAAGAACCCATACACCCGGTTACCGACGTCCTTAGGGCCGTGAAGAAAGGCAACGAGACTGACCAGGGCGGCACCCATGAATCCAAAACGCTGAAGCCAACACAATGGACAGGGCTCCAGCCCCATGACGTGTTCCATGTAAAAGGCCGTGGCAAGCAACGCTGTGCAAACCAGAAAAACGAGCCCGAATATCCATCTGCTTGTCAAAACGCCACCCCGGAATCATCATGTAAGCTACACAAATTAAAGAACCAATCCTAACCTATGAAGAACCGCAATCCTATGACCATTCACAGACCCGGCCTTTTGACCCTGATTTTCCTTTTGTGCTCGGTGCTTGCGTGGCCCGCAAGCGCCCAGGACGAAGAGGATTCGGCCGACAGCGAAGAGGAAACCGAAGAGCGCGTCACTGACTACATCGCCATGGAACCGGCGTTCGTCACACACATCGGCCAGCCAGGAAACAAGATCAGCTACCTCAAAGCCGCAGTAACCATTCGCGCCTCAAAAGCGACCACCCGCCCTGCGGTGGAAGCCCACATGCCCCGGCTGCGCCATGAACTGGTTATGCTGTTTGGTGAGCAGACGGATCCGGCCTATGTCAGCTCGCCGGAAGGTCGACAGGCCCTGGTGGAGGAGGCAACCCGCCGCATCAATCAGGTGCTGGAGGAACAGCAGACCGGTGAAGAAGTCGCAGGCGTCTTCTTCACGGAATTTGTGGTTCAGCGCTGATCGAAAGCGAGGCAAGCCCGAAGGCTTGCCAATCAGGCCTTCAGGTAGGCATCCAGGAATTCGGCGAAAGGCTGATTGTCCGCCGCTTCCATCGCCTCCTGCTGGGCCAGGGATTCACGGGCCATGGCCTCATAATCCGCCAGTTTTTGTGCGGACAATGGCTCATTGATCAGCGTTTGCTGGTGCTGCTCAGACACTGACTGCACCCAGTCACGGTGCCCCAGTCCGGACGCACTCATCGCCTCCAACACTGTCGCTGACGGCACCGACCAGTCAGCCCCCTGCAGCTTGTCCCGCTGGGCCGCAAGCGCCGAACGATAGGTATCGTTGCCTGCCCAGCCGTCCAGCAACTCCGCCAGCGGCTGCAGTTGATCGAACAGCTCGTGAGCCGCCTGCCCGACGGGCACCCGCTCCCCGGCCCGACACAGAGTCAACTCCCGCCAGCGCCCGGTGGCATTCACATCGTTGTAGTTGTCATCCAACCGTTCACACTCGTCATCACTGATGCGGGGTGAATCGGACAACAGGCAATCCAGCAGGAACAGATCCAGGAAATCGATCTGCTCTCGGTTCACACCCACCGGCGAGAACGGGTCCAGATCCAGGCAGCGGACTTCGACATACTCCACGCCACGCTCATCCAGGGCCTGGATCGGCTTCTCGCCGGATTCGGTGGTACGCTTGGGACGCACCGCGCTGTAGTACTCGTTCTCGATCTGCAACACATTGGTGTTCAACTGGATGAACTGATCGCCCCGGCGGGTGCCGATAGCCTCGTAAGCGGGCCAGTTGGTATGGATCGCCCGCTCCAGGGTGCGGCTGTAGGATTCCAGTTCGTTGAAACAGATATCCAGCGAAGCCTGGGCGTTGTTGTGGTAGCCCAGGTCTCCCATACGCAGGGAGGTGGCATGCTCGCCGTACCAGGTGCGCTCATCGAAACGGGACAGATTGTGCTTCACGCCTGCCACAAAGCTGCTGTCCAGGGCCGGTGAGGCACCAAACAGCAGCATCAATAGCCAGCTGCGGCGGCGGAAATTGCGAATCAGCCAGAAATACTGGTCGGATTTGAAATCCTTCAGCGTGTCGGTGCTGCCCGTCAGTTCCTGCCACTTCTGCCAGAAACTGTCCGGCAGCGACAGGTTGTAATGGGCACCGGCGATGCTCTGCATGATCCGGCCATAACGCACCGCCAGACCCTGGCGATACACATGCTTGAGCATGCCGCTGTTGGAGCTGCCGTATTCGGCAATGCGGATGCTTTCATCGCCATCGATTTCGCTGGGCATGCTGGCGGCCCACAGCACCTCGTTGTTCAGGTTCTGCTGCACAAAGCGGTGAATATCACGCAGGGACTCGAGCATGGCATCGGTGCTGGTACACACCGGTGTGATCAGCTCCAGCAGGGCTTCTGAATAGTCGGTGGTAATACGCGGGTGGGTCAGCGTTGAGCCCAATGCCCTGGGATGGGCGGTTTGGGCAATAAAGCCCTTGCCATCTACCCGCAGGCCTTCTTTTTCAACCCCTTTGAGAAAACCGTCCCAGTCAGTTGCGGCCAACTGCTGAAACAGAGCGTGGCGGGATTGTGCCATGTTGAACTCCTGTCGGCGTGCCTGCCGGGAATCACTCACGGCAGGCACGGGTTGAATCTGGAATCAGGTTAACGCCCCTTGCGGGCGGACGCCATGGCTTCGGCCAGTGCACCGGCCATCGCCCCCTGGGGTGCTTTCTGACCCTGCCCACCCTGGGAGCGGGCCGGAGCACGACGGCCGCCAGAGGGCTTGCGGTCACGGGACGGTTTGGCCTGCGACTCGGCACCCGGCTCATCGTCCATGCGCATGGACAGGCCAATGCGCTTGCGGGGAATGTCCACATCCATGACCTTCACTTTGACAATATCACCGGCCTTGACCACTTCCCGGGGGTCCTTCACGAACGTGTGGGACAACGCCGAGATGTGTACCAGCCCGTCCTGATGCACGCCGATATCGACAAAGGCACCGAAATTGGTGACGTTGGTCACTGACCCTTCGAGGATCATACCCGGCTTCAGGTCGTTCAGGGTCTCCACCCCGTCCTCGAAATTGGCGAAACGGAATTCGGGACGCGGATCGCGGCCCGGTTTCTCCAGCTCGGCAATGATGTCCTTCACCGTGGGCAGCCCGAACTGTTCAGTCACGTAGTCCTGCGGGTTCAGGCTGCGCAGGAACGAGGCATCTCCAACAATCGAGGCCACGTCACGACCGTTTTTCTCGGCAATGGCTTCGACCACGCCGTAGGCCTCCGGGTGCACAGAGGAACGGTCCAGCGGATTCTCACCGCTGGCGATACGCAGGAAGCCGGCTGCCTGTTCAAAGGTGCGATCACCCAGGCGTGCCACCTTCAGCAACTGTTTGCGGTTGGTGAACATGCCGTTCTGACTGCGAAAGTCGACGATATTACGGGCGATACTGGCATTCAGACCAGATACGCGGGTCAACAACGGTACCGAGGCGGTATTCAGGTCCACACCCACGCCGTTTACACAGTCCTCTACCACGGCGTCCAGGCTGCGGGACAGCTGTACCTGGGACACGTCGTGCTGGTACTGACCCACGCCGATGGATTTGGGCTCGATCTTCACCAGTTCCGCCAACGGATCCTGCAGGCGCCGGGCGATGGACACGGCACCACGGATGGTTACGTCCAGGTCCGGCAGTTCGCGGGAGGCAAACTCGGAGGCGGAATACACCGAGGCGCCGGATTCACTGACGATGATCCGGGCCAGTTTCAGTTCCGGGTAACGCTTGCACAGGTCGGCCACCAGTTTCTCGGTTTCCCGGGAGGCGGTGCCGTTACCAATGGCCACCAGTTCAATTTTGTACTTCCGGCACCAGGCTGCCAGTTGTTCGATGGACTGGTCCCACTGGTTTTTAGGGGCGTGGGGGTAAATGGCGCCGTGATCGGACACCCCGCCGGTGCCGTCAATCACCGCCACCTTCACACCGGTGCGCAGCCCCGGGTCCAGGCCCAAGGTGGGACGAGGCCCGGCCGGGGCCAGCAACAACAGATCCTTGAGGTTGGCAGCGAACACGTTAATGGCTTCGCCCTCGGCCGCCTCGCGCACCTGCGCCATCAGGTCGGTCTCGATCTGGGTGGCAAGTTTCACGCGCCAGGTCCAGCGCACCACATCCGACAGCCACTTGTCGGCGGCGCGGCCCTGATCCTGAATGTTCCAGCGTGCGGCGATGCGCTGTTCGGCCGGGTGCGGCTGGCGCGGGTTCTGGTCCTCGTCGCCCACCACCAGCGAGTACGCCAGAATGCCTTCGTTACGCCCGCGGAGGATCGCCAGGGCACGGTGCGAGGGCACCTTTTTCAGGGGTTCGACGTGGTCAAAGTAATCCCGGAACTTGGCGCCTTCGGTTTCCTTGCCCGCCACCACGGAGACTTTCAGGCTGGCCTCCTGCCAGATGAAATCGCGCAGGATGCCCAGCAACTCCGCGTCTTCGGCAAAGCGCTCCATGAGAATGTAACGGGCGCCGTCCAGAGCCGCCTTGGCATCCTCAATGCCCGCTTCGCTGTTCAGGTAATCAGCAGCGGTGGTTTCCGGGTCCAGAGTGGGGTCGTCAAACAGGGCATCGGCCAATGGCTCCAGACCTGCCTCCCGGGCAATCTGGGCCTTGGTGCGGCGCTTGGGTTTGTAGGGCAGGTACAGGTCTTCCAGGCGGTTCTTGGTGTCCGCCGCTTCGATGGCTGAACGCAGCTCATCGGTCAGTTTTCCCTGTTCCTCAATGCTGTTTAGGATGGTGCTGCGCCGGTCTTCCAGCTCACGCAGGTAACGGACCCGTTCTTCCAGGTTACGCAGCTGGCTGTCGTCCAGCGAGCCGGTCACTTCTTTCCGGTAACGGGCAATAAAAGGAACGGTGGCGCCCTCATCGAGCAGGGCAATGGTGGCGTTAACCTGCTGTTCGCGCACACCCAGTTCGTCGGCAATACGGCTGGAAATACTGTTCATGCAACCTCAGTCAGTCACTCTGGATTCAGATTAACGGAGAAAGGTACAGCGCCTCAGTTCTGCAAGCAAGCGAACTGATTCTGGCGGTCGATGAATTGCACCAGATCCTGCCAGGGCATGGGGCGGGCGTAATAGTAACCCTGGATTTCATCGCAATGCTGATGGCGCAGGAATTCCAGCTGGCCTTCGGTTTCCACCCCTTCGGCCACCACGCTGATGCGCAGGCTGTGGGCCAGGCTGATGATGGCCCGAATGATGTGCTCGGCATCGGCCGATTCACCCAGGTCCTGGACAAAGGATTTGTCGATTTTGACCAGGGAAATGGGCAGGTGTTGCAGGTTGCTGAGGGATGAAAAGCCGGTACCGAAATCGTCCAGGGCAAAACTGACGCCCAACTGATTCAATTCCCGCAGGCAACGCTGGGCGTAGTCCGGGTCATGCATCATGGCGCTTTCGGTCAGCTCCAGCTCAAGCAGACTGGTGTCGATGTTGCTGTTGAAGATGATGCGGAAGATGGTTTCGGTCATCTTGCGGTCGTGGAACTGTCGGAAGGACAGGTTCACGGCAAAGACCAACGCCGGCAGGCCCAGCTCCTGGCATTCCTGCAAACGTTTACAGGCTTCCTCGATGACCCAGTAGCCAATGGGCACAATCAGGCCGCTGCGCTCGGCGGCCGGGATGAAACTGTCCGGCATCACCAGGCCCCGCTCGGGGTGATTCCAGCGCAGCAGGCATTCCACGCCCCGCACCTCTTCGGTGGCCAGGTCAATCCGGGGCTGGTAATACAGCTCCAGTTCCCCGCCCCGCAGGGCATTGCGCAAATCGGCTTCCACCCGCAACTGGTGGCCGGCGGTCACATGTAACTGACGATCATAGAAGCGGTAGCTGGTGCCCGGGTCCTGCTTGGCCGCAAACATGGCCCTATTGGCCCGGCGCAGAATGTTCTCCGTGTTTTCCCCCGCCTCGGGGTAGGTCGCCACCCCAATACTGATGCTGACCAGCACTTTCTGACCGCCCAGGGTAAAGGGCTCGTCGAGGGCCGCCACCAATTTGCGAAGAATGCGGGTGATATCCAGCGAGTCTTCGAGCTTTTCAATGATGATGGCCAGCTCGTCACCGGCAATGCGCATCAATGAGTCAGCCCGTCGAAGTCGTTCGCGCAGACGGTCGGCCAGAGCCAGCATCAGCTGGTCGCCCTGCTGGTAACCAAAGGATTCGTTGATGCTACGGAAATCGTCAATATTGAGGTGCAACACGGCCAGGCGGGTTTCCGCGCGCTCGGCCCGGAGGATCGCCTGGCGCAGACGGTCAAAGAACAGGTCCCGGTTGATAAAGCCACTGGCTACTTCCCGGCCCAACTGGCTATGGGCAGAGTCGGCCAACTGCTCCCGGTACCACAGGTGCTTGATGGCCCGGCAGAAACTCCAGCGGTCCAGGGTTTGCCGGCTCAGGTAATCGGCGGCACCGTAGCCTATGATCGTACTGGCCTTGTCCCCACAGGTGTCAGAGCCTAGCGCCAGGATCGGCCTGTCGTCGCTGACCGCACTCAGGTATCGCAGGAAAGCACCTTCCGAGCTGTCCTGGAAGGCAGAGTCCCAGACCACTACGTCAAAACTCGCATTGCGCACCAGATCGTCGCAATCCACAATGTCTGGGCACCAGACAGCATCCGGGCTGATGTCCGGATCGTCCGACAACATGGCCACCAGCCAGAGAAAATCGGCATACTCAGGGGTCAGCACCAAAAGGCGTACTTGGTCAGTTCCGGTGTCCAGAGACTGGGGCATCAGACAAAATCCGTGGGTCGGTCAACGGCAATACTTGGTTAACAAGCATAGTCGATACCTGAACAAGGTACAGCAGCCTGCCCTGTTGTAGAATAGACACTCGAAATTTTCCTTCCCTGCTACCCGGTTTGGTCAAATTAGTGTGAACAAGCTCAACCCGAGACAACACGAAGCGGTTCGTTACGCCGATGGCCCCCTGCTGGTACTGGCTGGCGCCGGCAGTGGCAAAACCAGTGTGATCACCCGGAAGATCGCCTACCTGATCGAGCAAAAAGGCATCCCCGGTCGGCATATAGCGGCGGTCACCTTTACCAACAAGGCCGCCCGGGAAATGAAGGAACGGGTGGGCAAGATTGTCGATAAGGGCAAGACCCGGGGGCTGATCGTCTCCACCTTCCACAACCTCGGCCTGAACATGATCCGCGAGGAGCATGCGCACCTGGGCTACCACCCCGGTTTTTCCATCTTCGACGCCGAAGACGCCAAGGCCCTGCTGCAGGACCTGATGCTCCGGGAGGCCAGCGCCGATGCCGGCGACGAACTCAACGACGTGCAGATGACCATTTCCTCCTGGAAGAACGCCATGCGTGGGCCAGCGGAGGCCTACAGCAAGGCGGCGGACGAACGGGAGCAGCGTATTGCCCTCATCTACAAGCATTACAGCGAGTACCTGAAGGCCTACAACGCGGTGGATTTCGACGACCTGATCCTGCTGCCGGTGCAGCTGTTCCGGGAATGCCCTGACGTCCTGGCCAAGTGGCGGCGCAAAATCCGCTACATGCTGGTGGACGAATACCAGGACACCAACCTGTGCCAGTACGAGCTGGTAAAACTGCTGGTGGCGGAGCGGGCCGCCTTCACCGTGGTGGGCGACGATGACCAGTCCATCTACGCCTGGCGCGGCGCCCGGCCGGAGAACCTGGCCCAGCTGAAAGACGACTTCCCGAGCCTGAAGATCGTCAAACTGGAGCAGAACTACCGCTCCACCAGCCGCATCCTGCGCAGCGCCAACACGGTGATTGCCAACAACCCGCACGTGTTTGAAAAGGCCCTGTGGAGCGACCACACCATCGGCGAGGAAATCCGCATCATCCGCTGCCGAAACGAGGATGGCGAGGCCGAGCGGATTGCTACCGAGATCATCGATCAGAAACTGAAGAACGGCCTCGATTTCCGGGACTTCGCCGTGCTCTACCGGGGCAACCACCAGGCGCGCCTGCTGGAAATGAAGCTGCAGGCCTACCAGATTCCCTACCGGATCTCCGGCGGCCAGTCGTTTTTCTCCAAGAACGAGATCAAGGATGCGATGTCGTACCTGCGCCTGATGGTGAACCCGGACGACAACGCCGCCTTCCTGCGGGTGGTCAATGTCCCTCGCCGGGAAATCGGCCCGCGCACCCTGGAGCAGTTGAGCCATTACGCCCGCTCCCGGGATGTCAGCCTGTTCAAGGCCCTGGGCGACCTGGGGGCGGAAACCCACGTTACCGAGAAGGGCCTGGACAAGCTGCGCCGCTTCGCCCACTGGGTGGATGCCACCTGCGAACGGCTGTTCTCCCAGGATCCCATCCCCGTGATCAAGCAACTATTCACCGACATCGAGTACGAGGAGTGGTTGCACCAGCATTCGGGTACGCCGAAGCAGGCCGAACGACGGATGGAGAACATCTGGTACTTGATCGAATCCATCCAGCGCATGCTTGATAACGACAAGGGCACGGCGGATGAAATGGGCATTGAGGATGCCATCACCCGCTTGATCCTGCGCGATATGATGGAGCAAAAGGAAGAAGAGGACGACAGCGACAAGGTGCAACTGCTGACCCTGCATGCCTCCAAGGGCCTGGAATTTCCCCACGTGTTCATCATGGGTCTGGAAGAAGAGATCCTGCCCCATCGCAGCAGCATCGAAGAGGGCAACATCGAGGAAGAGCGCCGCCTGATGTACGTGGGCATCACCCGGGCCAAGGAGACCCTGTCCCTGACCTACGCCGCCTCGCGCAAGCAGTACGGGGAAAAGCTGGAAACCATCCCCAGCCGGTTCCTGGATGAACTACCGGAAGAAGACCTGAAGTGGGAGGGGCTGGGCGACCTGGACCAGGAAGCCAACCAGAAGAAGGGCAAGGCCACTCTGAGCGCCCTGCTGGGGGATCTGGGCGTTTAACCGGCCCTGAAACAAAAAGCCCCGCTCACAGGCGGGGCTTTGCTCTGGCCAGAAACACTTACTGGCTTTGTTCAACCATGTACTCAATGGCGTTAACAATTTCCTCATCGGAACAGTCAGAGCAGGCACCACGGGCCGGCATGGCATTGAAGCCATTCAGCGCGTGGTTGGTCAGGGTCTCCATGCCCTTGTCGATGCGAGGTCCCCAGGCACCGGCATCACCCATAACCGGCGCGCCAGCGACGCCAGCCGCGTGACATGCTGAGCAGGCAGCATCATAAACCGCCTGACCGGAACGGGGACCAGAACTGGCTGAAGCAGCAGGCGCAGGTGCGGCAGAACCACAGTCTTCACCCTGCAGGCAGACTTCGCCGACCGGGGCAATACGGTTACGGATTTCATCTTCGACACTTGCCAGCGCTGTGCCGGCAGCCAGGCCAAAACCAAGCAGAACAACAGCCAGGACTCTCTTCATCTTCACAATGCACCTCGCATCTGAGCGTTATAATCTTTAAGACGCCGCATTATAGCGGCTGAACCCGCGCAAAAAAACCGACGCCCCCAAAGAGAAATTGATTTCAACCAGATTAATGACAGTTTCGTAGCCTGCAAGCGTACAGATACCCTTTCCGGTTACCATGACCTTTTAACGCCCAAACGTGAGAAACCTTATGCGCAAGCCTCTGTTGATCATCGAGTTTTCCAGCTTGGTCCTGCTGCTTGGTTCGATGGCCTGGTTTGGTAACCGCCAGGAAGCGGGGGATCCCCTGAACTCTGCCTGGCTGCTGCTTCCCGCCATCGCCAGCCTTGGGGTGTTCCTCAGTTTTATTGGCCTGATGTACCTGCGCTGGGTGGCGGCGGCAACGCCAGAGCGCCAGACCCGGCATCGCATTGTCTTCGCCCTGCTCACCCTTACCTTGCTGGGGGTATGGATCTACGGAATCATCAACACCTGGCTAAGCCTGGATGCCGGCTAAGGAGATGCCCGTGCTATTTACTCGACCCACGCCAATCGCCAGCCTGCTCAGCGGGCTCCTTATGGCCACGATCACGCCAATCGCCAGCGCCGAAACGCCCAACCGGGAGGCCCTGGCAAACTGCGCGCTGATCAAGGACAACACCCGCCGCCTGGATTGCTACGACGCCCTCACGCCGCCAGAACCCAAAGTGGAACGCCCCCCAGCCTCGGAGCCTGAGCCAGTCAATACGGACCAATTGATCGACAACAACCTGTCGGCAGAGCGCGCGATCTTCTCGTTCACCAACGCCTTTGTCACCCACCGCCCCAACTATATACTGCCGGTGAGCTGGGTCCGGGACCCCAACCGCACCCCCGAGAGCCCGCGACTGGGCGCGATCGATTACGACTACTACCTGGAAAATGAGGAAGCCAAGTACCAACTGAGCTTCAAGATCCCGCTGTTAACCGGCCTGTTCGATGACCGCACCACGCTCTGGTTTGGCTATACGCAGAAATCGTTCTGGCAGGTCTACAATCAAAGCGAATCCGCACCCTTCCGGGAAACCAACTACGAACCTGAGATATTTTTCCGCCAGCGCCTGGGCTGGAACATTGGGCCCGGCACGCTCAGTGGTGTCACGCTGGGCTTCAACCATCAGTCCAATGGCCAATCCGAGCCCCGCTCCCGGAGCTGGAACCGCATCATGGGCAGCATTGCCTACAGCTACGACCGCTGGCTGTTCATGGTTAAGCCCTGGTACCGGTTACCGGAAAGCGCCGAGAACGATGACAATGCGGATATCGAAAGCTACCTGGGCTACGCCAGTTATCACGCGGTGTACAAACTGTCTGAAGACCAGACGTTGTCGCTGAAGCTACTCAACAATCTGCGTTCGGAAGACAATCGCACCTCGGTGGAGTTTGGCTACAGCTTCCCACTGGGGGATACGGTGAAGGGCTTTGTGCAGTACTACAACGGCTACGGGGAGAGCCTGATTGATTACAACCACCGCACAGAGCGGGTGGGGATCGGGATCATGGTGAACGACTGGCTTTAAGCCTGCGATATTCCCGGATGCGCAGACAGGTTGGCCAGGGCGGCCAACCTGCATTCCCAGACGTCAGATCATTCCGCGCCTGACTGCAACTGAATGTAATTCTGGATCCCCATCTGGGAAATCATCTCCAACTGGGTCTCGAGGAAATCGATGTGCTCTTCCTCACTCGCCAGGATGCCCCGGAGCAGTTCGCGGGTGGCGTAATCCTTGACGCTTTCGCAGTACTCGATGGCCTCGACGTAGTCCTCACGGCCGGCGATTTCCAGCTTCAGGTCACACTGCAGCATTTCCTCAACGTTTTCACCAATCAGCAGCTTGTTCAGGTCCTGCAGGTTGGGCAGGCCTTCGAGAAACAGAATCCGCTCAATCAACTGGTCGGCGTGCTTCATCTCATCGATGGACTCTTCGTATTCTTTGTCCGCCAGCTTGGTGATGCCCCAGTCCTTGAGCATGCGGGCGTGCAGGAAATACTGGTTAATTGCCGTCAGCTCGTTGGCGAGTGCTTTGTTGAGATACTGGATAACTTTCTTATCGCCTTTCATGACCGGTTTCCTTTTCAGAACGAGGATTTAATACCCAAGGATAGACGGTTTTGCGACGATAAAAAATGACCGCTGGGAAAGGAATTCCTCTCCGGGGGGGGAGAGTACATGGGTTGCATCAGCGCAAGGGAGCGCGTGAGCGGCGATGCGGCAACCAGGCAGGCTGCCGGGAATATCAGGCTGGCTGGGCCAGCATGTTTGCCAGTGCCAGATAGTCGGGTGTGCGCGCCTCTTTCAGGATGTCCCGGGCGGTGCAGGCACAGCGACCACACTGACGCCCCACGCCCAGTTCCTTGCCCAACTGGCGCATGGAACTGACACCGCTTTCTGCGGCTTCACGAATTTCCCGGTCGGTCACACCCTGGCAAAGGCAAACGTACATAATGCTTTCTCACTGACGCCGATTAACGTTAGTGATAAGTATTGTCATTTGCAGGCCGCTTTGCAACCCCTAGCATGCATTTTTTTGGCTTCAGGACACCAACATGAACGCCAGCGGCAGGAACAACGCCGTGAAAACCCCGGTGAGCCCCATGCCCAGGGATGAGAAGGCACCCGCCATAGGGCTGATTTCAAAGGCCCGGGCGGTGGCAATGGCATGACCATTCAGCCCCAGGGTAAAACCGATAATGCGCTCATCGGTAATCTTCAGCCAACGGGTCAACCATTCCACAAACAGGGACGCCAGAACCCCGGTGATCAGAAGCCCGCCAAGGGTCAGGGAAACCGAGCCTCCCAATTCGTTGGCGATGCCAATCGCAATCGGCGCCGTGACCGACTTAGGCGCGAGGGACGCCAGCACCAGCGGCGAGGCTCCCATCAACCAGGCGATGCCCAGGGCATACCCAGCCGCCAGCGTGGCCGCCACCGGCAGGGTAAACAGAATCGGGCGCCACAAGGCACGAATGTGGTGCATCTGCTGGTACAGAGGCACGCCAAGCGCCACCGTGGCAGGGCCCAGCAACACGGTGAGCCAGCGCGCACCCTGCTGGTATTCGGAGAGCCCAATACCGGAGACCCAGACAATCACTGCCAGGATCACCGCCGCAATCAACACCGGCGGCATCCACAAAGGGCGCCTGAATGTGGCAAACAGCCATTGGGCGGCGATAAAGGCGGCCAGGGTCAAGCCAATCGACAGCATGGGGCCCGACAACCACGCATCCATCAGGCGTGTCAGCCAATCATTGGACTCACTCATGCCCGGCTCCTTTTTCGTCCGCCTTTGCCACGGCGCTCATTAACCAAAGGGTGGTCGCCACACTCAGCAAGGTGCCAAGCACCAGCGCCACGGCCACGATGAGCCACTGCCCGGAAAACTGATCGGCGATAAAGAACACCCCCACCACCCCGGGCGTGATCAGCAACACCAATACCGAAATCAGACCCTGACTGGCGGCCGCCAGGCTGTCAGTGATGTCGCCACGGATCATCAATTTCAAGGTCACCAGCACCATGCCGATGACACCGCCACTGATGGGCAGGCCGGCCACCACCCGGATGGCCTCGCCCAACAGAAAAAACAGCACCAGAACGAAAAAACCCCACAACCAGACCATTGCTAAGCCCCGTCACCTTCCAAATACATTACACTTATTACTTTACAGTCATTATTAACAGGACGTTCCATGGCCCTGAAAGCCACCATATTCAAAGCCACTCTCCATATCGCCGATATGGACCGGCAGTATTATGCAGACCATTCACTGACCCTCGCCCGCCATCCGTCGGAAACGGACGAGCGCATGATGATCCGCGTGCTCGCCTTTGCCCTGAACGCCAGCGACACCCTGGAGTTTACCAAAGGCCTGAGCACCGATGACGAACCGGAGCTCTGGGCGAAGACGCTTACCAACGACATCCAGCTCTGGATTGAACTGGGCCTGCCCGACGAAGACCGGGTACGCAAAGCCTGCAACCGATCCGAGAAGGTCGTCCTCTACACCTACGGCGGCCGGGCGGTGCCGGTATGGTGGGACAAGCACCACGGCAAACTGGCCCGGTTCAGCAACCTTGAGGTCATCGACCTGCCCGCTGAAGACACGGCCGAACTGGCCAATATGGCCCAACGCTCCATGGATCTGCAAGTCAATATTCAGGATGGCGAAGTGACCTTCACCGACGGCGATGCCGTGGTTTCCCTGATGCCCGTTCAGAAATTGCCGTAACCCGCCAATCAACTTGCCCCGGGGGCTGGACAGACGCCGCCGCCCAACGTAACATTGCGCACTCGAAATTGACGCCCATCGCGTACAGTTTCTTCCGCCCGTAGCTCAGCTGGATAGAGCGTCGCCCTCCGGAGGCAAGGGTCAGGAAAAAAAATCCGGAACCGAAGGCAACGGTCAAACATGCCAAACTTGTTGAAAACCGCCCGTAGCTCAGCTGGATAGAGCGCCGCCCTCCGGAGGCGGAGGTCTCAGGTTCGAATCCTGACGGGCGGGCCATTTCCCTAGGCTTTCCAACAGGTTACCAACCTCAAAGAATTTCAACACCTCGAAAGCTAAGTCAGTATCAGTGATTCAATTCCACTTCACCGATATGACCTTTGCCAATTTTTAGCCACACGGCCGAATTGAAGGCAGATTTCAGCTTGTGCCCTAGATGTGCCCTAATTGTGCCCAGCCTTTCCGAGCTTAAAAACTATCGACCGGAATTCTGACTATTGCCCCTTTTCGACACAAAAGCCGCGTGGCACACCAGATGGCTGCTTTTCAGGCCCATCCTCTAAAAAAACTTACGAGTCTCTGAGCTAAGCTCTGCCAAAACTTACTAGGCCGAGCTCTTTTTTGACGTCGCTCGGTCCGAATCTTGGCGATCTCCAGGAGTGCGGCATCGTCGAAAAGGGGCTCCTCTTCGGTAGCGCTGTTCCGATCGGAGGCCGGCGGGACCGGTTGTTTGTGGTTTGCATCCATGGATCGAGTACTCCTTTTTGCCTGCAGGTGGGTCAGGCTCTCAGGCCGGTGTAGGCCGCTTTACCATACCCCCGTTATGGGTAATTGCTCACATCGATAGAAAGTGGCCAGAAGCTGACACAAAAAGTTGTCCGATATGGTCGCAAAGCGAACATTGAGAGACTACCAGTTGCGATCCCTTTTTTGACGATCCAAGCAGCTTAGAACAGCCTTGGAGGTTGCCCCCGCCCGAGGGGTGACTTGTGATGTTCCACTTAGCTGTGTTCGCAAGATCCGGGCCATTGTAAGCACAGGCCCGGATCTCCCCACATCATTCAGTGGCTAATCACAACATCTTCTTCAACTGCCCGTAGTCTCCTCCGATGCGAAGTACCAGAGTGATATCGTTGTCATTCCGGTTCCGGAAGAACCAGCCATGGTTGCCGGTAAAGGCTGCTTCCAGCTCGCCTTCATCTTCCGGTACCCCTCGGCCCTTTTCATAGGAAATGGACTGGCCGCCTCCGTCACCATGGGTATCGAAGTTGATCGGGCCCCCTTCAGACACCCAGGAGAACCGGGCGACCGCCCCTTCCTCCATCGTGAGCTTGAATTCGGTGCCCTCTCCCGGAGTGAGAACAACGCGCACTTCATCTTGCCACTGGGATTCAGCCATTTCTGGTTCAGGCGCTGGCTCGGGCTCCGCAGGCGCAACCTCCGCTTCCGATGCGGGCGCTGGTTCCTCAACGGCTTCAGCTACGACAGGTTCCGAGACTTCCGGAGCCGTCTGATCAGCCGGGGATTGCACCGCAACCATCTGGGCAGCCTGGTCAGCCGCCGCTTCTTCTGCGAGTTGTTCCTTGATCTCACCCATTTCGGTCAATCCTAACAGCCGGCCAGCGCCGGTCGGGTCCAGGGCATATTCGGCGGGCATGACCACGGTAACCAACAGAACCAGAGCCACAATGGCAGCAATGATGGTTGATCGAATCAACTTGGCCGTGCTGGGCAGTTCTTCACGGTTGGGTATATCGGTGTTGTACATAGCGAATCTCCAGAATTAAGCGACAAAGTAACCGGTGAGCTGATAGCCAAAGAGCAGGAAACCTGCACTCATCATGGCCACGTTGGCGGTGTAGGCGTGCCGGAAAAAGCCGTCGGTCTTCCGCCAAAAACTGATCGCAATCAGGATCATGGCGAGGGCGATGAGCTGTCCGATTTCCACGCCCACGTTGAAGGCCAGGAGGTTCGGAATCAGGCCATCCGGCGAGATGTCGTATTCGATGATCTTCGTGGAGAGACCGAAACCGTGGAAGAACCCGAAAATCAGCGTGGCGGCCTTGGTATTGGGCTGGAAGCCAAACCAGCGCTGGTACGCACCGATGTTGTCCAGGGCCTTGTACACGATGGACAGACCAATGATCGCATCAATGATGTAGCTATTGATGCCCACGTTAAAGTACACCCCGAGCAGCATCGTTGTGGAATGCCCGAGGGCAAACAGGCTCACGTAGATGGCGATGTGCTTCATCTTGTAGAGGAAGAAAATGACACCCAGCAAGAACAGCAGGTGGTCATAGCCGGTGACCATGTGTTTGGCCCCGAGATAGGTGAAGGCGATGAGGTTTACACCGGTAATTTCCTGGATGTACCCCTTGTCGCCCTGGGCGACTGCGTGGGCGAGCACATCCGTACTCGTTCCCAGCAAGCCCAGGGTCAGAAATATCCATAACAGACGACTGCCGGTGCCCGACGAGGACACGCCACGGCAACCGTCAAGCAAACTTGACAACATAAAGACTCCAATCACATTTGTTTTCTAGGGCCGCTCCAGCGGCAGGAATCAAATAGGAAGGGAGCCTTTTGGTGGGCGTTCAAGCCGATAGCGCAAACTGCGGGGAGAACCTCCGGCAAATGGAATGGCCTGCCGGAAAACGGTCGGGCTTTGGGAAACGAATGGAACCTTCAACTGGTCCACGGTCTCGTGGGTATGATTCCCAGCATCGTGATGCAGTGAGGGTGACTCTGGTTCTTCGTCGAAATCGTGACTGTGTCCGTGTCCACCATGATTGCCGGCGTGGCCGTCCGACTGGAACTCCCAGTCGCCCGCTATCTCAGCCACACCGTGAGAGAACGACTCGCCAATCACCGACAGTGACAGGCCCGCCAATGCGAACAACATAAGGAGCGTTGGAAGCAGTTTTCTCTGGTGAATGGCCGAAATCATCGATTTAAATCGTCGAGCTTGTGGTTGGATTTCAACGAAAACAGAGGATACCATCCCCCCATGGGGGATAGGAATTAAACATGGTAAATGATTACCCGCATCAATCTCACCCGAATATCATCAAACGCCTTAAGCGAGCTAACGGCCATCTTGAGAGCGTAATTGGCATGATTGATCAAGGAAAGCCCTGCCTGGAACTGGCCCAGCAGCTTCACGCCGTTGAAAAGGCCATTCAGCAAGCCAAACGCGTATTGGTCCAGGACCATATCGAGCATTGTCTGGACGATGCCATCGGGCCGCTGGAGCCGGAGCAGCAGCGACGTATCGACGAGTTTAAGGCAATCGCCCGATACCTATGATGGGCTCCGGGCTTTGCCAGACGTTTAGTCACACCGAGTGACTCGGGCGCAAATAGTCATAGATGGCCAGATAAGATCCACGCGCCAACACCGATCAACGTAACACCGCCAAAAATCTCCGCTCGATGCCCTAACACAGCTCCGACGGCGCGCCCAAGCATGATGCCAACTGTCACCATGAAAGTGGTTGCCAGTCCGATCAAAGCCGCAGCTACCCAGATGTTCACGTTGACGAAAGCCAGGCTTACACCAACTGCCATGGCATCAATGCTTGTCCCGATGGCTGTAAGGCAGGTCCGGAGCAACGACTTGTCTGCTGGTTTCTCGACGCCGTCTTCCTCTGGTTTCATGCCCTCGTAAACCATATGCAGGCCAAGAATCATCAGAAGAAAAAACGCAATCCAGTGATCCCAAGCTTCCACATAACCTGAAGCAGACTTACCGATCAGCCAGCCGACGAGCGGGGTAACGGCCTCAATCGAGCCGAAGATGAGTCCGATTCTGAAAGCTTCGGTTAACCGGGGGTGCTTAAGGCTTGCACCTTTGCCAATCGCCGCAGCAAAGGCGTCCGTGGACATCGCAAAGGCAAGCAGGAGAAGAGCGATAGGGTTCATTAATTGGGCTCCGGTCGGGCATTTTGAGTCCACGATATAACCACACGCCCGACCTTGAGCATGGTTATATCGATGGTCTCGCCAACCGAGAGGTGTTCGCACCATGGCATGTGGCCAATTATGTTGATACGAACTCTTCCGAGCTTCGGAAGCAGGCTACTCCCCAACGAGGCGTTAATTTAGCAAACGGCTATTTCGATTACAAACCTGCTTTTTTTCAGTACGGATTCGGCAGTTCGTCTGGGATGTTGTGTCTGTGTTCGGCACCGCAATGGTTTAACTCTACGGTTACATGCACCAGAGATCGACACTGAGCTTGGATGCGATTCCTGTAGACTGTCGGTGTCTCGGGCTGGTGCGAGACCACTGAGACAATAGCCGCATGAATGTTTGGGCCTATCGCCCACACATGCAGATCACTGACTTTGGCATCGTCGTTTTCGACGGCCTGTCTGACGGTTTCCTCCATGTCCTGATGCTGCTCGTCAAGGAGGACTTTTGAGGTGTCTTTCAGCAGATGCCAGGACCAACGGGTTACCAGAATCGCACCGATAATCCCCATCATCGGGTCCATCCAGTTCCATCCGGCATATTTACCCGCCAGAAGAGCAACAATGGCCAGGACTGACGTCAGCGCATCCGCAAGCACATGCAGGTAAGCGGCCCGGCGGTTGTGGTCATGGTGATGATGGTGATGACCGTGATCATGCCCATGACTGGGACCATGGTCATGGCCTGCATCCCCCAGTATCCAGGCTGACACTCCGTTGACCATCAAGCCAATGATGGCAACAAAGATGGCCCCATCGAAAGAAATGGGGACGGGCTGGATAAAACGCCCAACGCTCTCGATGACCATGTAGAGCGCAAAAACAGCAAGCAGAATCGCTCCGGTAAAGCCGCCAAGGGCATTGACCTTCCCCGTACCGAAAGAGAATCTCGCGCTTCCTGCGTTTTTCCTGGCATACGCATAGGCGAAGGCAGCAATACCCAGAGCCACTGCGTGCGAACCCATGTGCAGCCCATCGGCCAGCAAAGCCATTGAACCATAAATGATCCCGGCCAGGATTTCCCAGACCATCATCGCCAGCGTCAGGCCCACTACGATGAGTGTTCGGGTTTCGCCAGATCGCTTCAGATCCTGACCAAAGACGTGATCGTGTTGCCAATGGTCGAGTCGTTCATGGTGCATAACAGTGTTCCCGGCAAGGCTGGTGATTGGTATGCCTGAGGGTAGAATCCCGCTTTTGACCTATCCCCCCTGGGGGGATAGCATGGAAATGCTACTGTAGTCAGATTTCTACCACAACCTTTCCATTTCTGACGCTGTCACTGGTGGAGCCATGCTTGAGATTCTGAAACACCGAACCTATCGCCATTTGTTCCTGGCCCAGGTGGTTGCATTGCTGGGTACCGGGCTGGCGACGGTGGCCTTGAGTCTGCTGGCGTTTGACCTGGCCGGAGACGAGGCCGGACAGGTCCTCGGCACAGCCATGGCTATCAAGATGGTCGCTTATGTCTTGATAGCCCCGCTGGCATCAGCTCTGGCAGAGAACATACCCCGTCGTGCTCTGCTGGTCTCCCTGGATGTGGTTCGGGCGGCGACGGCGCTGGCTCTGCCTTTCGTCACCGAAGTCTGGGAAGTGTACGTGTTAATCGCGGTCCTTCAGTCCGCGTCAGCGGCCTTTACGCCAACCTTCCAGTCTACGATTCCGGATACTCTCCCGGATGAAGACGATTACACCAAGGCGCTGTCGCTTTCCCGGTTGGCTTACGACCTGGAAAACCTCATCAGTCCTGCGCTCGCGGCGCTGATTCTGCTTGCCACCAGTTGGCAGGCGCTGTTCTCGGGCACGGTAATCGGTTTTATCGCATCGGCTTTGCTTGTGGTGTCCGTCGCTTTGCCCTCCGGGGCCAAATCGGAAAAACAGCGCGGCGTTTATGATCGCGCACGGGCCGGATTCAGAATTTTCACAGCAACGCCGCGCCTGCGTGGAGTGATGGCATTGAATCTGGTTGTCAGTCTTGCCGGTGCCATGGTGATCGTGAATACGGTTGTGCTGGTGCAGGGACAATTCGGCCTTACCGACCAGCATACGGCTATGGCTTTTGCCGCGTTTGGTGGCGGCTCCATGTTGGCAGCATTGGCGTTACCAGCCCTACTGAAACGCTGGAAGGACCGACAAGTTATGCTCACGGGGGGTGGGATTCTTGTTTTCGGGTTGGTTCTCGCTCTGCCGGTGGGCTCTCTGGAATGGCTGCTGCCCGTGTGGGCTTGGTTAGGCGTTGGTTTTTCGACCGTTCAAACTCCCATCGGCAGGGTCCTTACGAGGTCGTCGCATGCGGAAGACAGGCCAGCTCTGTTTGCCGCCCAGTTCTCGCTGTCGCACGCCGGATGGTTGTTCGCGTATCCATTAGCTGGCTGGCTGGGATCTACTGCGGGTATGGCTGCTACTCTGCTGGTACTTCTGGGGCTTGCTCTCGGAGGGCTGGTTCTTGCGTCGAAGCTGTGGCCCTCTGTGGATCCGTCAGAACGTTGGCATAACCACAACGACCTGCCACGCGAGCATCCTCATCTTGCAAACGCCTCCAACTCCAGCGTTCATCGTCACAACTACGTCATTGATAGCCTGCATCCTAAATGGCCGGATTGAAATAGTCAGTTACTAGGGTTGACCAAGCTTAAACCAATTCCGCTGGAGATGTTCGTCGAAGGTTGGTGGTGTGTCTTCTATCGACTGCTCAGCAAACTCGATTCGCCGCTTCTGCGTAAGCGGCCGGCAATCCCATCTTGATCCAAGCGCTACCCCCTTACTTGCGCAGCAGCTGGGAATTAGCTCCCGATGGCGAACCTCATTAACTTAGGAATCCTCCTGAATAAGAGCAACAAGATCATGTCTGATTTCTTGTGCCTTCAGATCAGGTCGAATTAATAAGCGGGCGCTCCCGTCCCGATCAAATACATAGATCGCACTGCTGTGTGACACCGCATAATTTCCATCAGGGTCCGGTTCGTCATAACCAAAGGTTGTCCGGTAGCGCTTGGCCAATTCGCGAAGCTGAGGTTCGGTTCCGGTGAGCCCCACAATGTTGTCGCCGAAAAAATCGACGTAGTTTGCCAGGCGTTCTGGCGTATCACGCTTGGGGTCAACGCTCACGAACAAAGTGAGTACTTCTTCCTTAAGCTCGGGGGCCAGGCTACTGGTTGCCTGATTGAGTTTTTGCAGGGCGGTTGGGCAAACATCGGGGCATGAGGTGAATCCGAAAAACAGCATACGAACGCGGCCACTGTAATCGCTTCCAGACACGGGCTCGCCCTGACTGTTAACAAGATCGAATTCCAACTCGGGCATCAGGCCGCTGATGTTTTTTCCGTGCCAGTCCTCATCGTTGCCAAAACAACCGGTAAGCAGCATTGTCATGACAAACATTGAAATCAATGAGAGCGCCTTGGTGCGATGTCGCCAGAAACGGATACTCATGACGCTTTTCCCTCAAGATTTTTGGAATGATTCGTGTATTTCCCGTCCTCGTGCATGGCTCGCCGGAGCATGAGCAATATGCCGAGAATACTCATCATGGCCGGCGGAATGTAGGTCAGCATGCCGCCGAGGAGTTGATCGACTTCCGGATCCAACGGCCAGGCACGGCCACAGACTTCGTAGACGTCGTAGACCATGTCACGGGAGAATACGATCCAGGCCCCCAGAAACATCTGGAGCACGCCCGCCGCAGCCAGAACCAGCATTCGTCTGCCATATCCCAGCGACGAGGTGATCGCCGGCGGTCTTGGGTCAAAGATCAACCACCAGAACAGCAGGCCGTCCAGCAACATGCTCCAGTTCATGACCCAGTACAGATCCCGGCTGAGCATGGCGTCGAAATGAATCGGTGGCCAGAGCCAGAAATAAATGAGCCCGACAAACAGAAACAGGGCAATAAAAGGCTGTTGCAGAACGTTATAGACCCAACCCAGAGGCCGGAGCGTATGCTTCCAGCGTGGGCTGATTTTTGCGAACCAGAACCGCATGACCGGCAAGGGGTTGGACAGAGCAATCAGGATTGGCCCGATGTGATGAAGAATCAGATGCTGGCCTCGATGGACGAAGAACATGTATTGCGCGTAGTAATCGAAGCGGGTCTGCATCACCGCATAACAGATCATCACTCCCAGAGTGAACGCAAAGATCCGCAGTGCGCCTGGCCGGCCCTGTTCCGGCATCCGAAATAACCCAACGCCATAGAACCCCATCACAAGCATGTAGCTCAGAATGGTCAGCGGCGAGAAATCGTAGGGTAATAAGTAGTCAAACAGTGACATAGCGTTGCCGGTTCTGAAGTTGTTATTGAGGCGACTCTACCTTGGAGGTGACAACGTCGTACAGTTCTTGGGGCCCCAGGCGACTCAGGTTGTCCCCGTTGACGTAAAAGGTCGGGGTTCCAGAAATTCCAACCGCTTTCACGTCAGCCGCATCCTGTTGAATGATGCGGTCAATCTCCTGCGAGTTCATGCCGGCCCGGGCGGATTCTACATCAAGCCCGGCTGACTCCGCTGCATCCCATGCCGCGGCGACCTTTGGATCGTCATGCCACTGGGGTTGAGCTTCCATAACAGCGTCAAGCACTGGCTCATAGACTCCCTGTTCGCGAGCGGTTTCCAGGATTCGGACGGCCTCTTCCGAACCTTTGTGAAACAGCACGTAGCGTAACACCAGGCGCACATTGTCCGGGTAAGCCGCCATAATCTGTTTTACATAGGGATGCATGGCGCGACAGCCTTCGCAGGATGGATCGAAGAACTCGACAATGGTTACCGGCGCCTCTTCCGGGCCAATTACCGGCGAATAGTCTCTTACCTAAGGGGTGCTCTCGGCCTTGGCGTTCTGAGTGGTGGTTTCCTTGGCATCCTGGGGACGTTCATAGAACATAAAGGCAGCGCTGAATGGAATCAGGCATAAAGCAATGAGGCCCAGGGCGAGCGTGCGGTTTTGCATGTGAGAACTCCAAAGGTTTTGTATGTATCGGTGTTTTGAGCATTAAATAGTTGAACGAAGTGGCAGTCATTCACTGGGCAGCCATTTGAGATAGATCACCATACCAAACAGCTCTACCAGGGACTGCATCACAATGACCATCACTGCGGCGCTCCAGACATCGGGTAGCGACAGTGCCAGTGGAAGAACCACAAAGGAATTCCGGGTACCGAGGCTAAAAATAACGGTACGTCCGGTTTCCGCAGGCAACCGGAAAAGCCGACTCAAACCTTTGCCAACCAGAGCGGCTGCTAACAGATAAGCCGGGAACAGGAGCATCAATGCCCAGACAATCTGAACTGAAGTGGAGATCTCGCTGACCTGCGTCATAGAGATGATGAATAGTACTACGGTTAGCAGCGGGACCGGCATCAAGCCCATCGATTGAACCAACCCGGTCGCTTTTTCGGACTTTTCCGCCCATTTTTCAGTCAGGAACGCCAGGATGAGCGGGACAATAATCAGCCCGGTAAAGGCCGGCAGCAGATGCCGCCCAAGCTCCAGGTTTACATCGAACTGACTGCCCAGAAAAAGCCAGAGGTAGAGTGGCAAAAGCGCCAATTGAGCAATCAACAGAACCGGGGTTGCTGCAATGGCTTGGGCACTGTCCCCTTTGCCCAGGTGAGTGAAGGTCACAAACCAGTCGGTACAGGGCATCAGCAATACCAGAAGCACACCCAGCTTCAGCGCGTCATTATCCGGCAGTGCCAATACCATCAAAGCAGTGATCGCCGGCATCACCAGGAAATTGCCGGTGAGCAAGGCACTCATGAACCGACGATCCCGGAACACATCAGACAGGTGAGTCAACGGTGTTTGAGTAAACGTGGCGTAGAGCAGAACGCCGAGCAAGCCCCAGATCAAGTAATCCGGCACCCTGTCGCCGAGGGAAGAGGTCCAGCCCACAACCAGGCCGAGCACAACAGCGATGAGGTAGGCCCAGACCTGGTGTCGTTCGATCATTTCCCGCATAAGCTGCTTAATCCTGTTGCCTGTATGGTTTCAGCGCTCAGCAATGCGAGGCATCCGGACATTTCCCTTCAGCACGCTCCCACTGGATGGTCGTATGCTGGATGCCGAAATGCTCGCTCAGCATTTCCGTAGCCTCACTGATCACCCGGTCATCACTTTCAGGGTCCGGTTTTACCAGGTGGACGGTCAGTGCGTTTTCAGTAGTACTCAGTGCCCAGATGTGAAGATGATGGGCCGATTGTACGCCGGGCAAGCTTTCAAGACGCTCATGGACAGCCGAAGGGTCAATGCCCTTGGGGACAGCATCCACCGCCAGGTTGACGGAGTCCTTCAGTAACTGCCAGGTGCCCACAAAGATAACAACGGCAATAACGAGACTGACGATTGGATCAATCCAGGTCAGGTTGGTGAACATCAGTATCGTGCCGGAGATCACGACGCCGACCGACACCGCGGTATCTGCGGCCATATGCAAGAAAGCGCCACGGATATTGATGTCCCCTTTCTGCCCTTTGAGAAAAAGCATCATGGTGGCGCCGTTGATTAATACGCCAATGCCCGCCACGATCACCACGGTCAATCCTGCGACGTCGGCAGGATCTGTCAGGCGCTGAATGGCTTCCCAGGTAATGCCACCAACCGCAGCAATCAGAATCAGAGCATTAAACAGGGCGGCCAGAATGGTGGTTTTCTTAAGGCCATAGGTCTTGGCCTGGGTTGCCGCTTTGCTGGCCAGCCAACTGGCTGCCCAAGCCATGATCAAGCCCATCACGTCGCTGAGGTTGTGGCCGGCATCGGCCAGCAGCGCCAGCGAACTGGATACGACCCCATACACCGCTTCGATGACGACAAACAGGAGGTTGAGGACCACAGCAATCGCAAAGGAGCGGTTATGGGTGTCGAAATGGTGGCTGTGGTCGTGGCCGTGACTGTGATCGTGCATTTTTTCCTCTATCAATGATTAATAAAAATATGGCGCTATTTATGGACCCTGTAGCAACTATAGGGTCAAGGGTTTACCATTTATTTTGCGCTACGCTTAGAGTAACCCTACTGGTCCCGCGCTTTTCCCAGCACCTCGGCCAAGTCCTCGGGCACTGGCATGGGGGCAAACGCGCTGACGTTTGCACGACCGGTATTTCCGACAGGAACCCAGATTCGGGAAAAGATAAGGGCGGCAATGGTTCGAACAAACTGCCCCAGCACTTCACGAATGTCCCTTGTCCGCCAACCCAGTCTGAGCATCCTTAGATGGGTTGTAGCATGGGCAAAAGCATATTTCTGGCTGAGGATGTGGGCACGTTCCAGATGGGTGAAGGCTGTCTGGAAATCGCCCGCCCATTCCGCCCTACGTGCCGATTCAAGCTCCGCAAGATAGGATTGCTTCAGTTTACTGTGCACTGATGTTTACTCCCCGTAGTGACAACGGAAAGCCGATAATCGACCGCCTGCCCCCGAAAGGATCAGCCTTTCAGTGCCTCGCGGCTTCGGTCCTCGAAGGATGATCTAATTTAAAACCCTTTAGCTACTCCAGGGTCAACCGTTAACCATCGGCTCAAGACGAGACTCATGATTTAGCCGATATCCAACGGCAAAATAAGGGAAACGAATGTTCGCTTTTGTTTAGCTGACCTCCGAGTGTTCCCTGGTCGAAAAGCGAACATTCAGGCGCACTTGATTGCGACGACGTTCCTAGCCTCCCTCTGAAGCTCCGTACCAGCCTGGAATTTAACCTGGCTGATGTTCCTCAAGGTTTCCGAGAAAACGTGTCGTCAAGTCTCGCCGGAAAGCGTCTCGATTATCCGGCAGTCCATGATCACCCCGCCTTCGCAGCACTTGCTCAGCCTCTCCAACTCCTGCTCCATCGCACGCAGATCGCTCAGTCGAGAACGCACCTGCTCCAACTGCTCATCCACCTTGGCGTCCACACCAGCGCAGGACTCCTGCTGCCGGTCAGCCAGCCACAATAGCTCCCGGATGTCATCAAGGCTGAATCCAAGACTCCGGCTTCGCCGAATAAACACCAAACGCGAATGATCCGATGCTGAGTACATGCGGTAGCCCGACGCCGAGCGACTGGCTTCCGGTAACAACCCGATTTTTTCGTAGTAGCGGATGGTCACCGGCTTGATGTCGGTATCTTGGGCCAACTGACCAACCGTGTAGCTTTTCTTGCTCATCACCATTGACCTTATAGTTACTATAACCCCTAGTGTATCGCCATAGTTCAAAATTTAGGAGGCTTCGTCGTGGACAGTTGCTGTGAGAACAAGGCCGGCGAATTGGCGCAACTCAGATCGAGCCAGAGCCGGGTGCTTTATATTGCGCTTGCGATTAACGCGGTGATGTTCGTCGTGGAATTCAGCGCTGGCTGGATTGCGGCTTCCACCGCACTGCTTGGCGATTCCCTGGACATGTTTGGCGATGCGTCCGTCTACGCGCTGACGCTGTTCGTGCTGGAGAGAAGCCGTCGCGCCCGTGCCGGGGCTGCCCTGTTCAAGGGCGGGTTCATGCTGTTGTTCGGGCTCGTGGTTGTTGCCGACGCGATACGCAAGGTATTGATTCAGGAAATTCCCGCTGCGGACTGGATGGGCGCGGTTGGCGTTCTTGCTCTGCTGGCAAACGGCGTGTGTTTCGCATTGCTCTACCGCCACCGGGCTGACGACCTCAACATGCGCTCCACCTGGCTGTGCTCCAGGAACGATCTGTTCGCCAACAGCAGCGTGATCATTGCCGCAGGACTGGTCGCGGTCACCAACACTCTCTGGCCGGACATTATTGTTGGCCTTGCCATTGCAGCGCTTTTCCTGCACTCCGCCTGGCAGGTCATCCGCGAAGGTATGCAGGAATGGCGTGCCGGTGGCGTAGAAACCGCCGATCAATCCTGCGAAGCGCCGGCTGAGACCTCAGGCGATAGCTGCTGCTCTTCTTCGAAAAGCGCTTGTGGCAGTCAATCGGGAGAGCCATCCCTGTGACCAACAACAGCCAGACGATTCCATGGGGGCTGCTGCTGACGGCCTGGCTGCTGGCGTTGGTGTCCTCGCTTTCGGCCATCTACATTGGTGAGGTGCTCGGGCAAGCCCCCTGCGTGCTGTGCTGGTTCCAGCGTGCCTTCATGTTCCCGTTGGCGGTGATTCTCGCGGTCGCCTGCTACTACTCGGATTTTAACGTTTGGCGTTACGCCCTGCCGCTGGCTGTCAGTGGCTCCCTGTTTGCCCTGGCCCACTCGCTGCTGTATGTGGGGCTGCTACCGCAGCCCATTCAGCCCTGCACGGCCACGGGCCCGTCCTGCTCGGGGGCCGGAATGACCATCTTCGGCGGGTTGCCGCTTCCATTCCTGTCGCTGGGCATTTTCGTTGCCATCATCATTCTGCTCTTGGAAATCCGTCGGAGAATTCGTCCATGAATCGTCGTGTCCTTGTTGTTGTTATCTGTCTCGCGTTGATCGCCGCTTTCGGAGCCGCTGTGTTGTTCAAGCCACAGCCCCAACAGGCTCAAAACACGGCGGCCACCACGGAACAACCGATCGCCACCGCTCAGCCGGTTGCGAATCAACAAGCCCTGGTTCGTTTCCATTCGCCCACGTTCGGGCCTGCCGATGCACCGGTAACCATTGTTGAGTTTTTTGACCCCTCCTGCGAGGCCTGCCGCGCGTTCTACCCCATCGTGAAACAGATCCTTGCGGAATACCCCGGCCAGGTTCGTCTGGTGTTGCGGTACACATTGTTCCATCAGGGCTCTGAGGAAGTCTCCAGAATGCTGGAAGCCGCTCGCCTGCAAAATGTGTATGAACCAGTGCTTGAGGCGGTGTTAGAGGCACAGCCGGCCTGGCATGACGACCCAGAGGTTGTCAGCGCATGGGAAGCCGCCGAGGCAGCCGGCCTCGACCTGGTCCAGGCACGTGCAGACATGCAATCCGACCGAATCAACGCCATTCTTGAAAAGGACATGGAAGACGTAAAAGCCCTCAGTATTCGAGGTACTCCGAGCTTTTTCGTGAATGGTCGACAACTCACAGAGTTTGGTGCCAAGCCGCTATTGCGCCTTGTTCAGGAGTCGTTGCCGGACTCAGAGCAATAAGGACTCACGGCAATGCCTGATATTGCGACATGGGGAATGTTCGCTGCGTTTTTTGGCGGTCTGGTGTCGTTTTTCTCACCCTGCACTCTGCCGCTGGTCCCGGGATATCTCTCCGTGGTGACCGGTGGCACGGTGACCGAGCGTTCAAATCGGTTGAAGGCCCTTTGGCTCAGCGTCTGTTTTGTACTCGGCTTCAGCATGGTGTTCGTTGCTTTTGGTGCCAGCGCAAGTCTGCTGGGGCAGTGGCTGATGGCCTATCGACAGGAAGCCAACCTGGCGGCAGGTGTTCTGATCATACTGATGGGACTTTTCATGCTGGGCTGGTGGAGCCTGCCCGCGTTACAGCAGGACTGGCGCTTTGGGCAAACCCTTGAGGGTGGACGGCCCACAGCCGCGTTTCTTCTCGGGATCGCTTTTGCCGTGGGTTGGACACCGTGCATTGGTCCCATACTGGGCGCTATCCTGGCGCTCAGTTCCACCCATGCGAATGCTGAAACCGGCATGCTGTACCTGGCCGTCTATTCACTCGGTCTGGCGATTCCCTTCCTGGCCACGGCCTTATTCATCGAGCATTTTCGGGCCCGAGTGCGCTGGATGAGCCGGTGGAGCCAGTCTCTCAGAGTTCTCGCCGGGCTGGTTCTGATCGTTATGGGAGTGATGGTGCTGACCGGACAAATGACCCGGTTCGCATCATGGATGTTATCCACGTTTCCGATACTCGGAAGACTGGGTTGATACCTGGCAAGCCTGGGCCAACAAAAAAAGTTGACCGATATGGCAGAGGAACTGGGCGATGAACAATGAACTCAAGGCGTACTACCACACAGAGCTGGCCGCCGCCGTTGACGCTGAAAATAAGGGCGATGTCGATACCGCGTTCAGACATCTGGAACGGGCTCATATTCTGAGCCAGAAGTTCGCGCTTGCCCATGCGGCAACGCACTTGCGCATGCTCCGGCTGGGCTGGAAAACGCGCGATACCCGAGAGGTTTTCGGGCAGGTGGCGCGGGCAATAGCGGCATTGTTGGTGTCACGCATCTGGGTGCCTGTCGGCAACACGGGACGTGCGAACGTCAGCGCATTTGAACCGATGGCGGTGCCGGAAGACTTGGCGAACGTTCTGGGACACCAGAACTCTTCCAACACGTAATTGAAGGACACCACCTGATGATCACACCCTGCTTCCAACACGCCGCAAAGCGCTTCGCATCCATGGTATTGATGATGCTGGCAATCCTCCTCAGTGGCTGCATGGGCGATGATGCCCCGGATTGGCACGGGACAGACATCAGCGGCGTGATGCCCAAGCTTGAATTCAATTTGACCGACAGCCGGGGAACCCCGGTTTCAGGCGATGATTACAGTGGTCGTGTGCGAATGCTGTTTTTCGGATTTACCTCTTGCCCTGATGTCTGCCCCACCGCTCTACAAAAACTCAGTCAGGCCGTCAGCGGCCTGAGCCCGGAAAATCAGGAGGAAGTACTTACGTTGTTCGTCAGTGTCGATCCGCAACGTGACACACCCGAACGCCTGGCGGAGTACGTCAATTTTTTTGGTGACAAAATCGTCGGGCTGACCGGCAACGTCTCTGACCTCCGCACGCTTACCCAGCGATACCGGACGACGTTCGGGCATGAAGAACCGGACGCAGAAGGTGACTACGCCGTTACTCACAGCGGTGTAGTCTATGTGTTTGATCGTGAGGGTAATCCTCGCCTGCTGATCCGGCCGGAAGATTTGAGCGCTCAAGCCATTCGGCAGGACCTTGTTGCCCTGCTTGAGGAGGATTCCTGAATGACTGGAGGCTCTGGAGGAAAGCTCTGACTCGAATGTTCGCTTTTGTTTACAAGCTGGCTTTGACTGCCATTGTTTGGGGTCTTTTGCCTGTTTCCGGCCTCCCGCATCCCTATCTCAGGTCACAGCCTTTCTCTAGTTATGCGTGTATCAAAAAAACGGTCGTTTGTTGGACGCTTACCGCTAACCCTCAAGAATACCCGATTTCGGCTTGTTTCGTGTCCAACAATCAGGTACAAAAATCTATGATCAGAAAAGGTGCGTTTTATAATCGCAAAGGTAGACCAAAATGGCAGTTAACAAAAACCATGAGACCTACGAGAAACCGCTGGGCTTGCCATCGTTAGTAGGGGCTAGTGACGCCCAGATAAATTTTGCAAACAATCGCCGAATAGCTGCAATACGACGACTAATGCGAGAAGAAAATAAGCGACGATCTCTCAGCATTAACGATTGTGCCCAGATTCAAAAAATCCTTGAGCACCGGATGCCCCAAATCTACAGCGTTACTCAAGCCGCAGATTGGTTAGACATCCAAGAGTTAAGGGGAGCTGGACTCTATGAGTATTTTGATAATTGTCAGACATTCCAGGAATTCATGGATGAGATAAAACCGCCGGAAATCCCGCCAAACATAAGAGAACTTATAAACCTTTAAGAGTTTGGTATTTCATGATCATAGGTTATGCGCGCGTTAGCACTAACGACCAAAGCCCAGAGCTTCAGGTAGATGCCCTGGAGAAAGCAGGGGCTGAACAGATCTTCCAGGAAAAATTTACCGGCACCCTGAAAGAACGACCGGAACTGTCGCAATGTTTGCGTACGCTCCGGCAGGGCGATGTCTTGGTCGTGTGGAAGCTGGATCGCCTAGCCCGTTCTCTGAAAGACCTGGTGGAGATTGTCCAGGACCTACATGACCGGGGTGTTGGTTTCAAATCCCTAACGGAATCTATCGACACCACCAGCTCCGGAGGGCGCCTGGTCTTCCATATTTTTGGGGCCTTGGCTGAGTTCGAACATGACCTGATACGAGAGCGCACAATGGCAGGGCTGCAGGCAGCCCGTGCGCGGGGCCGTAAGGGTGGTCGAAAACCGGTGATGTCCGATACCGACACCAAAAAAGCGGCAGCGATGTTGTTAGACCCTAACATCACCAAGAAAGAAATCGCGAAGCATTTCAATGTTTCAAGAACGACCCTGAACGCCGCATTAGCAAGAATTTCCCAGCCAAAACTGGATAATGGCCAACCATCTTCAAACAAAGCATCTGGGAAAGCCTGATTCTCAATCTGCAAGGAGCCGCTCTATGTCCACCACCATTCACGACATCCTCGATGAACTACGCGAGAACGTCCGTGACAACCGCACTATCGGCGACCGCTTTGAGCGCCTGATTGCCAATTACCTGGTGACCGATCCTCAATATGCGGATCGCCTGGAGGATGTCTGGTTGTGGTCAGAATGGCCGGATCGCTCCGGCAAGGACACTGGCATTGATCTGGTAGCTAAGGAGCGGGCCACCGGCGAATACTGGGCGATCCAGTGTAAGTTCTACCTGCCTGAAACCCGGCTTGCCAAACAGGATCTCGACTCCTTCTTTACCGCTTCCGGAAAGCGCTTTGCCACCAACGAAGGCGAATGCACGTTCAGCAACCGCATGATCGTCTCCACTACGGATCGTTGGAGCAGCGAAGCCGAAAAGGCCCTGGAGAATCAGCAGATCCCGGTGGAGCGCCTTCGAGTTCAGGACCTCGATGAAAGCCCGATCGATTGGAGTCAGTTCAGCTTAAAGAACCCCGCTGACATCAAGCTCAAAGCCAAGAAAACGCTGCGTGATCACCAGCAAGAAGCCATGGATGCCACCCGGCTGGGGTTCAAGGAGCAGGATCGCGGCAAGCTGGTCATGGCATGCGGTACCGGCAAAACCTTTACCTCTCTGCGCATCGCCGAGGCGATGGTGCCCAAGGGTGGCCGAATCCTATTTCTGGCGCCTTCGATTTCCCTGGTGGCCCAAACCCTGCGGGAGTGGACCGCCGAAGCCACCACGCCTTTCCATGCCTTTGCCATTTGCTCGGACTCCAAAGTGGGCCGGGAGCAAGAGGACCTGAAAACCCACGACCTGGCGTATCCGGCCACGACCAATGCCACCAAGCTAGCTCAATACGCCGACACGTTTGCCGCCAGTGACCCTGACCGTCGCACCGTGGTTTTCTCGACCTATCAATCCATCCAGGTCGTCTCGGACGCGCAGGCTCAAGGGCTAGGCGAATTTGACCTGATTGTTTGCGATGAGGCTCACCGAACCACCGGCATCACCCGGGACGGCGAGGCGGCGTCTGACTTTGTGAAGGTGCATGACAACGCCGTTGTGGCCGGCCAGAAACGGCTTTACATGACGGCCACCCCGCGCATTTTCGCTGATCCCTCCAAGCAGAAAGCCAAAGACAAAGATGCGGAACTGTACTCCATGGATGATGAGTCCAAGTACGGTTCCGTGTTCTACCGAATCGGCTTTGGTGAGGCGGTTCGCCGTGGGCTTCTCACCGATTACCGAGTGCTCCTGGTCGCGGTGAATGAGGACAAGATGCCCTCGGTTACCAACGCCTACCAGGCCCAACTTGGCGACGACAAACAGGCCAAGGCGATTGATACCCGGTTCGTTTCCAAGGTTATGGGCACCTGGAAGGGGCTCGCCAAAAAGGACGTGCGTTTGGTGGGCGATGAAGGCGAAGAAGATGCCTCTACGGTTGACCAAAAACCGATGCAACGGGCGGTGGCCTTCGCCCGATCAATCAAGGCCTCAAATACCATTCAGCAAAACCTCCCGGCCCTAGTAGACCTGTATCAAAGCCACACCCACGATGACCATTCTTTGAAGTGCGATGTTCGCCATGTGGATGGCAGCCAGAACGCGCTGGTTCGTCAGCAGTCGCTGGAGTGGCTGCGAGCAACCGACATTGATGATGAAAGCTGCCGGATACTCACCAACGCCCGCTGCCTGTCTGAAGGCATTGATGTGCCGGCCCTCGATGCCGTGGTGTTCTTCGATACCCGGGAGTCCATCGTCGATATCGTTCAGTCGGTTGGACGGGTCATGCGCAAGGCACCCGGCAAGGACTATGGCTACATCATCCTGCCGGTCGGCATCCCCAGCAGCAAGCTGAAGGATTACAACAGCTATATCGAGAAGGATGCCCAGTTCAAAGGCATTTGGAAGATCATCAAGGCACTCCGGGCGCACGATGAATCCCTGGTTGATGAAGCCGAGTTCCGCAAAAAGGTCACCGTCATTGGGGGGGAAGGCGATGGTGGCGATGGCGATGAGAGCGGAGATAGCGCGGGTGAACAAGGCGAACTGGAGCTGCCGGATCTGCCCATTGAAGACATCTCAGAGGCCGTTTACGCCGCCATTCCCAAGAAACTGGGTGACCGGGATTACTGGCACGACTGGGCCAAAGACGTTGCTCGGATCGCAGAGCGTATCATTGCCCGCATCCACGACCTTATTCAACAGCCGGAAACCCGCCAGGTGTTTGATGAATTCCTGAAAGGGGTTCAGGACACCATTAACCCGGCCGTCGATGAAGCCGCCGCCGTTGAGATGCTGGCCCAGCACCAGATCACCCGGCCGGTGTTTCAGGCTCTCTTCCCGGATCGATCATTTGTCGATGAAAACCCGGTCTCCCGTTCCATGGAGGCCGTCATTGAGCACCTAGACCGCCATCGGGTGGACTCGGAAACCGCTGAACTGGAAGCGTTCTATGAGTCCATACACGAACGGGCCGCGCTGGCGAAAAGTGAAAAATCCCGTCAGGATCTGATCAAGGGTCTCTACGAAAGCTTCTTCCGAACCGCCTTTAAAGACCTGGCAGACCAGCTTGGGATTGTTTATACGCCCATCGAAATTGTGGACTTCATTCTGCAGTCCGCCGATGTTGCGCTCCACAAACACTTTGGTCATCGCCTCAGCGATGAGCAGGTTCATGTCCTCGACCCATTCACCGGCACAGGCACCTTCATCACCCGCCTGTTGCAGCATCCCGAGCTGATCCGCGATGAGGACGTAAAGCGCAAGTTCGAGCAGGAGCTTCACGCCAACGAAATTGTGTTGCTGGCCTACTACGTGGCCACGGTGAACATTGAAAGTGCGTTCCGGGCCCGGGGTAATGCGGAATTCCTGTCCTTCCCTGGCATGGTGCTGACCGACACCTTCCAGATGACCGAATCGGATGACTTGGTAGACCGTGTGGTGCTGCCGGAAAACAACGCCCGGGCCGAGCGCCAAAACAACCTGCCGATCAAGGTCATCGTGGGCAATCCGCCCTATTCGGTGACCCAGGGTGGCGCCAAGTACAGCGACCTGGATACCAACATCGGGGAAACCTACGCCCGTTACTCAACGGCTACTTTGAAAAACAGCCTTTACGACTCCTACATCCGCGCATTTCGTTGGGCGACCGACCGTATCTCAGAAGATAAAGGGGGCGACGGCAACGGTATCGTGGCGTTTGTGACAAACGGCGGCTGGATTGATGGGGATGCCACGGCCGGCTTCCGTAAGTGTCTGCAGGATGACTTCTCCCACATCTATGTATTCAACATGCGAGGTAACCAGCGCACTTCGGGTGAGCTTTCACGGCAGGAAGGTGGCAAGGTCTTTGGTTCTGGCTCACGCGCCCCGGTCGCCGTCACAATTTTGGTAAGAGAAGCAGGCCACCAAGGCCCTGGCACCATCCACTATCACGACATTGGCGATTACCTGTCCCGCGAGGACAAGCTGGCGATCACCGAATCGGCCGGCAGTATTGAAGGCTTGTCTTGGCAGACCATCATACCGAATGACGCCAACGACTGGATCAATCAGCGCAGTGATGACTTCCAAGAGCTGAAGCCGCTGACGGGAAACGATGACGCCCTTTTTGCAATTCGTTCTAACCCGGATTTCTCATAGCCACCCAGCAAGTCTCGCAGACTGGGCGGGTGGCC
>ERZ1673960.21-NODE-21-length-88162-cov-28.058088_pt1 | contig 88162 bp, 90 predicted proteins | sample MGYA00580190_ERZ1673960 | MGnify/ENA primary metagenome ERZ1673960 (study PRJEB41334, sample SAMN05608106) | rock metagenome | biome: terrestrial subsurface; feature: shale formation; material: shale | place: USA: Pennsylvania ...
AGGCTGAGCCGTCAGATTTACAGTCTGATCCCTTTGACCGCTCGGGAACCCCTCCCAAAAAGTGCAATTTGAATTGGTGCCGGCAGAGAGAGTCGAACTCCCGACCTACTGATTACAAGTCAGTTGCTCTACCAGCTGAGCTATGCCGGCACCCCGGTTAGGTGGAGCGCATTCTATGGTACTAAATTTGATAGTGCAATAGCTTTGCGCGATTTTTTTTAAGTTTTTGATGCGATTGGTTAGTTTTTGCCTGATTCGGCGATTTTGTAACCAGAACTTAAGAGATTTTGCCTTGTTTCAGTCATTACTGCAACAAGGCAAATCAATTTATTTTGCGAACGGATGACGCAAAATAATCGTTTCTTTACGGTCGGGACCGGTTGAAATAATATCAACGGGCACTCCCGTTAGTGCCTCAATACGTGAAATATACGCAAGCGCTTGCGGTGGCAACTGATTATGTTCAGTAACGCCGACCGTGCTTTCCTGCCAGCCAGGCAATGTTTCATAGACCGGCTCTACCGCTTCATAGTCCTCGGCGGCCATTGGTGGGTATTCACTAATGGTCCCATCGGGTAGTTTGTAGCTGGTACAAATTTTTAATTCATCCAAACCATCTAACACGTCGAGTTTAGTTAGGCAGAATCCACTCACTGAATTGATTTGTACTGCGCGACGCATCGCGACCGCATCTAACCAGCCAGTACGACGCTTACGACCTGTCGTTGCACCAAACTCATGACCTTTAACGCCAAGATGTTGTCCCACGTCACAATCTAATTCAGTTGGAAATGGCCCACTGCCTACACGTGTCGTATAGGCTTTAACAATACCCAGTACGTAGTCAATGTATCGAGGACCAAAGCCAGCGCCTGTCGCAACACCACCCGCTGTCGTGTTGGATGATGTCACGTAAGGGTAAGTACCGTGATCAATATCAAGAAGGGTGCCTTGAGCGCCCTCGAACATAATTTCTTCACCGCTCTTACGCGCTTTATCAAGCAATGCAGGCACGTCTGCGACCATCGGTTTTAGCAACTCGGCAAATTCTTTGCATTGTTTTAAGACAACATCAAAATCAATCGCGGGTTCGTTGTAGAGCTTAGTCAATGCGAAATTATGGAAGTCGGTTAACTCTTTCAGCTTATCTTCTAAACGCGTGGCATTAAAAAGATCGCCGACGCGTAAGCCTCTGCGCGCGACTTTATCTTCATAAGCAGGGCCGATACCTCGACCTGTAGTACCAATTGCTTCTTTACCTAACGCACGCTCACGCGCTTGGTCTAAAGCGATGTGGAAAGGCAAGATTAATGGGCACGCCTCACTGATACGTAGACGTTCTTTTACTGGCACATTCCGCGCCTCTAACATCTCCATTTCTTCCATTAAGGCTTCAGGCGAAAGTACCACACCATTACCAATCACACATTGTACGTTGGTGCGTAGTATGCCCGACGGAATTAAGTGAAGTACGGTTTTTTCACCATCAATAACCAATGTATGACCGGCATTGTGACCCCCCTGATAACGCACCACGAGCGATGCTTTATCTGTCAGTAGATCAACAATTTTACCTTTACCCTCGTCACCCCATTGGGTGCCTAGAATCACGACGTTTTGACTCATGTTTGCCCCGCTTAAAAAAAATCGACGTAATTTTACCCTGTTGCGTTCGGTTTGTATATGGACATAAAAAAGCCCGCGATGACGCGGGCTTCAATTTGTTTGAGCTTACTCTTTCGGCTCGCCTTGAAGATCCTGAAGGTAGCGGAAGAAATCACTCTCCGCATCAAGCACCAGTACATCCGATCCCGAACTGAACGATTCGCTGTATGCTTGCATGCTACGAATGAATGCAAAGAACTCTGGATCTTGTTGATAAGAGTCCGCATAAATCTTCGCAGCTTGCGCATCACCTTCACCTCTTAGTTGGCGAGATTGGCGCTTAGCATCCGCTAACATAACGGTTACGCGTGCATCCACATCAGCACGGATAATTTCCGCCTGCTCACGGCCTTCTGAACGGTGTTCAGTCGCGACAGCTTGACGTTCAGCGCGCATCCGCTGGTAGATAGACTGACTGACTTCATCAGGCAAGTTAATCTGCATCACACGTACATCAATAACTTCGACGCCTAAGTCAGACGCACTCTCAGCACCTTTAATGAGGGCTTCACGCATCAACTCGTCACGCTCACCAGACACGATATCGGAAATGGTGCGGCTACCAAACTCACTACGTAAGCCACTGTTAATCCGTCGAGTCAGCAAGGCCTCAGCCTGCATCTTATTACCACCATTGGTACTCAAGTAGAAAGTAGAAAAGTCATTGATGCGCCACATTACGTAAGTATCAACGATCAAATCCTTTTTCTCACTGGTAACAAAACGGTCAGGGTCACCATCAAGCGTTTGTAAGCGAGCATCTAAGCGTTTTACTTGCTCGATAAATGGTATTTTAAAGTGCAAGCCAGGTTCAAAAACCATCGCCTCGCCAGTCTCAGCATTACGCTCAACCTTACCAAATTGAATAAGAATGGCACGCTCACCCTCTTTAACAACATAAAGAGACGACAAACCCAAAGCGACGAGTACTACTACAATAATTGCGATTAAATTTTTCATAATTATCGACCCCCGCCACGCGTATTTGTACGACCCGAATCAGTCGAATTGCTCGAGCCATTTGCGCTGTTGCGCGATTGATTCATGTTTGAGTCGGTTGGTACACGCAAAGGCGATAGGTCATTGACCTTTCTTCCTTGCTTTTCAAGAATCTTGTCGAGCGGTAGGTACATCATGTTATTGCTACCCTCAACATCGACCAACACTTTCGGTGTTTTTGCGTAGAGGTCTTGCAAGGTATCTAAGTAGATACGCTCACGCGTTACCTGCGGCGCGTTTTCGTACTGCGGTAACAGTTCGTTAAAGCGAGCCACTTCACCTTGAGCCTCTAGGATGATCTGCTCTTTATACGCTTGCGCTTCTTGCAGCATACGACGTACTTGACCACGTGCCAAAGGCTCGACTTCACGTGCATACGCTTCCGCTTCACGGATAAAGCGTTCTTCATCCTCTTGCGCAGCGATTGCGTCATCAAATGCTTCTTTAACCTCTTCTGGCGGACGCGCTGGGAGCAGGTTAATATCTACGATTTGCAGACCCATTGAATACGGGTCGATGGTACGTTCAAGTAAGTCAAGCGTACGCGCACGAACATCCTCACGACCGCGTGTTAAGACTTCATCCATGGTCGTGTGACCCACCACGTAACGTAACGCACTGTCCGTCGCACGCGACAAGACTTGATCCGCGTTATCAACGTTGAACAAGTAGTTACGCGGATCGACGACACGGTACTGCACGTCCAGTTGTACTACCACGACGTTTTCGTCTTGGGTCAACATAAAGCCTTCGGTGCTATCAGAGCGAATGTTGTTAACGTCCACATGCTCGACTGTATCAACGAACACAGGGCGCCAATGCAGACCCGACTCGACAAGCGTATGGAAGTTGCCAAAACGCAATACAACGCCTCGATCAGCCTCTTTTACTGTATAAAAACCTGCAATAAACCAGATGATGACAGCGAGTACTGCGATAATGCCGATGCCCTTCGCTGGGATGCCCGACTTACCACCACCACTGCCTTTATTTCCACCAAGACCTAACTTGGCAAAAAATTTTCGCAGCGCCTCATCAAGATCTGGGGGTCCCTGATCGTTCCCCCCTTGGTTTTTCCATGGGTCGCGGTCTTTGTTACCGCCATTCCCCGGTTGGTTCCATGCCATGGATGACTCCGTTAAAGTTAAAAAAATCGTTTACTGAATATAGTTATCGAGTCGATTGTCGTATTCTTTCTGTAATTTATTCCAATCCACTACCGACATTTTAATGTCGAGCTCTAATTCGCCTTGCTCATCTATTCGTTCTGCCGAAACGCTATTGAGTTGATACAGCGTACCACGCAGTTTACCCATAGATGGTGGCAATTTTAAGCTTAAATTGACCATTTGCGGTCCGAGTCGCTCTTTCAGAGCCTCGAAAATAAGCTCGGTGCCGATATTGTCTTGCGCTGAAACCCAGACTCTAACGGGCTTCCCTTCATCGTCTCTATCAATACGCGGCGCAGAGTCCTCCAGTTTATCAATTTTGTTGCAAATCATTAACTGCGGTACTTCACCTGCACCAATTTCACCCAGCACTTCACTCACTTGTTCAATATTGCTTTGTTGATGCTCATCGGCGACATCAACAACATGCAACAGAATATCCGCTTCCTGCGTTTCTTGCAGCGTTGCCTTAAACGCAGCGACTAAGTCGTGCGGTAAATGCCGAATAAAGCCCACAGTGTCAGCAAGAATAATGCGCCCAACATCTTCTACTTCGAGCTTTCGTAACGTTGGATCGAGTGTGGCGAAGAGCTGATCCGCAGCATACACCCCCGACTCTGTCATGGTATTGAACAAAGTCGACTTACCTGCGTTAGTATAGCCAACAAGACTCACGGTTGGAATTTCTGCTCGTTGGCGCGCACGACGCCCCTGCTCTCGCTGCTTTTGTACCTTCTCTAGACGGCGCAAAATATTTTTAATACGCCCTCGGATGAGTCTTCGGTCAGTTTCTAGCTGCGTTTCACCGGGCCCTCTTAGCCCAATGCCACCTTTTTGTCTTTCTAAGTGTGTCCAACCACGTACTAGGCGAGTGGATATATGGCGCAGTTGCGCTAATTCAACCTGCAACTTACCTTCGTGAGTCCGCGCGCGTTGCGCAAAAATATCGAGTATTAAGCCGGTACGGTCTAAGACTCGACACTGACAAATTTTTTCGAGGTTTCGCTCTTGAGTGGGTGATAACGCGTGATTAAAAATGACAATATTGGCGTCCAACGCCTGCACCTGCTCAGCAATTTCTTCCGCTTTACCACTTCCCACGAAGTACTTAGGACTAGGCGCACTGCGAGAGGCCGTCACTACTCCAAGCGGTTCGACACCTGCTGAGCTAGCTAAAAGATGAAGTTCAGAGAGGTCTTCTCTATCGACTTCGGCGGGCAAGTCCATATGGACCAATACGGCATAATCGCCACCTTCATATCTGTCGAACAACGTTTCTAGACCTCCTCAATATTGCTTATTCTTCAATGTCACCTTGGTTGTGCACACCTTGCTGAGGCAAATAGTTTTGCGGAATACGAGCAGGCACAACGGTTGATATTGCATGCTTATAAACCATTTGGCTCACCGTGTTTTTTAATAACACAACAAACTGATCAAACGACTCAATCTGACCTTGCAACTTGATTCCGTTTACAAGGTAAATTGAGACGGGTACTCTCTCGCGACGTAACGCGTTTAAAAACGGATCTTGAAGCGTTTGCCCTTTCGCCATGGCGGATTCCTTTTTTTGTTATTAATATCCAAGTCAATGGGGTGGCCAGTTAAATGGTAGAACCTATTAATCACCCTAGACCAACGGTAAAATTTTGCAACTTAAACATGCCATAACATACGCTGCATTCCCAGTCTTTGATCTTAGGGCGAATCTTTATTTTTCAATCTTTTACCGAAAACTTTTCGGTTGGCTGTTGCAACCGCGATCGTACCTGATCGAGTTTATCATGGGCGAAAGTATCCAGCCAGTGCACATCTGGCCAACCGCGTAGCCACGTTAACTGCCGCTTTGCAAGCTGTCGTGTCGCAATAATCCCGCGCTCTTTCATCGCTTGATAAGTCAATTCACCCGTTAAATAGTGCCACATTTGACGGTAACCCACACTGCGGATAGCGGGTAAATCCGGATGTAAGTCGTTACGCTTAAACAGCGCTTCTACTTCTTGCTGAAAGCCCTCCGCTAGCATTTGATCAAAACGCTGAGCAATGCGCTCGTGTAATAGTGCGCGCTGCTGTGGCGCAACCGCAAATTGGTAAATAGGATAATTTAAGGCACCTTGCCGTTGTTGAACTAGCTGCGTCATTGGTTTGCCAGACAACTGATAGACCTCTAAAGCACGCAATGTACGTTGCGGGTCATTGGGATGAATTCTCGCAGCCGCCTCAGGATCGACTTCGGCTAACCTTTGATGAAGTGTCGCTAAACCATGCGTATCGAGTTCAGACTGCAGTTGCTGGCGAACATTGGCATCGGATTCTGGCAAAGCCGACATGCCTTCCAACAGCGCTTTAAAATAAAGCATCGTGCCACCGACCAAAATAGGAGTGTGACCGCGTGCTAGAATCTTTTCGATTAAGCTCGTCGCATCTCGCTGGAACTCCGACGCTGAGTAAGTTTCTGCGGGATCACAAATATCAAGCAAATGATGTGGGATACCTTGCCTCTCGGCGAGACTGGGCTTTGCTGTGCCAATATCCATCCCGCGATAAATCAACGCTGAATCGACTGAAATAATCTCGCCGTCGAGTTGCTTTGCAAGTTCAATGGATAAGGCCGTCTTACCCGCGGCGGTTGGTCCGTATATGCATATCACGGCTGGACAGGTATTAAGTTTCATTGACTTCTGGCACCTTAATTTGTTGAAGCAATGTCGATGTGCTGTCTAACTGAGTCTGCCACTGCTGACACCAGTAATCCGCTTGTGACTTTGACAACATCGTGTCGACTGCAGCGTCAGCAAGAAACTCGATAATCGCCTGGTCGCTGAGCTTGCACTGTTCGAGTAACGACAGTACGCTGCTTGCAATATGCTTGCGTCGTAACATGGAGGGCACCTGAGTTACGATAAACGACGCGCCTTGCCAGTAGAAACTAACACCTGATTGAGCAAGTTCAGAACTGTACTGTGAGACCTGCTTTTTAGTCCACTCTGTTTCCGATAAGTTGATTTTTTGCTCGACAAGCAGCGGTTGCCCAGCCATGCCCTGCTGATATTGTTGCTTTATCTGTGGCTCGAGTAATCTTCTTTGAACATTAACTAAATCTAGCCAGGCTGGCTGTTCGTCGCGCCTAATGAGCGCAAAACGCCCATGGAATACGTCAACAATTCGCCACTGTCGAGCGTCGACCGTAAGCTCCACCGCATTAGGTAGTATCGACGCGCCTAATCTTGACCGGTTCGCCGTATTGGATTGAGCGTGGGCACTATAGTCTCGAACAGATGGATTTGACGTTACGTGTTTTTTTGAACCACCCGTTTGGTATAAATGGTGCGGTTGCTGAGTTGCGTCTTCCACACGGGTCGACGTGCTATTCGTATCCTCTTGATGTTGACCTAGTAATAATTGTTTGACGGTATTGAGAACGAAGTCATGCACTTGCCGTTGCTGATGAAAGCGAACCTCGTGTTTGGCGGGATGCACATTCACATCGACTTGATCCGCCGGTACCGTCAGATAAATTGCAAATGTGGGTACCCGCTCCGCCGTTAAAAACGAATCATAAGCTTGACGAATCGCATGATTGATAAGCTTATCTTTCATCATCCGCCCGTTTACAAAGCTGTACTGTACGTCGCCTTGATGTCGGCATTGTTCGGGCGCCGCAAGCCAACCCTCGATATGTATATCATGTGCGTGCTGTTGAAAGTACAACGCATCTTGAGCAAAGCCTGAGCCACAGACTTTTGCTAATCGGCGTCGCCAATGCAGTTGATCATGTTCGCTAACCGCAGGATAGTATCGGACACGTTTGCCATTGTGATTGAGAGTAATATCAATATCCCAACGGCTCAATGCGATACGCTTAATGACTTCATCAATATGGCCAAATTCAGTTTTATCTGTACGCAAGAACTTTCGTCGAGCCGGTGTGTTGTAAAAGACATCTTGGATATCGACGGTCGTACCATCAGGGTGTGACGCAGGTTCGATGCGTACCTGCATATCTTTGCCTTCCGACCAGGCTTGCCACGCCGCCGACTGTTCGGCCGGTTTGGATACCAAGCGCAGCCGCGATACCGAGCTAATACTCGCCAATGCTTCACCGCGAAAACCTAAACTCGTAATCGCTTCTAAGTCATCAATGTCAGCTATTTTACTGGTGGCATGCCGACTGAGCGCAAGCGCTAACTCGTCACGCGGAATGCCGAGACCATTATCTCTTATACGAATGCGCTTAGCGCCACCTGACTCAATATCAATGACTAATTCTGACGCCTCTGCATCGAGCGCGTTTTCAACCAGTTCTTTGACGATTGAAGCAGGACGCTCAACCACTTCACCTGCAGCAATTTGGTTGGCTAGTTCAACCGGTAATTGTTTAATTGGCATTAGTCTCTCGGAATCGTCAGCTTCTGCCCAATTCTAACCACGTCACTTCGCAACTGGTTTTCACGCTTGATAGCTTTAACCGTTGTTCCATAACGTTCAGCAATTTCAGATAGGGAGTCACCCGATTTCACGGTGTACTCCATCGATGCTTGCTGAGCCAACAACGTGTTTTCGATTGGGTTATTGATAAAGTAACGTCTAATGCCGTTATAAATTGCACGCGCTAGCTTTTGTTGATGAGCGTTGCTCAGTAGTAACCTTTCTTCACTTGGATTAGAAATGAACCCGGTCTCGACCAAGATGGAAGGTTTATCCGGCGACTTAAGTACTGCAAGGCTAGCGGCTTGAGGGGCTGTTTTGTGCATTTTTGTCACACTACCCATTTCATCAATAATATGGCGAGCCGCACTGTAGGCTCCGGCAATCGACCGGTCCATTGACATATCGAGTAACGTTTGTGCCAAAAAAGGCTCGTGGCTATTACTTTGAATGATGGCCTCAGCGCCGCCGAGCAATTCAGACTGACGCTCTCGCGACTCGAGCCAACGACCGATTTCAGAGTCTGCGCGACGTTTCGATAGCACCCAAACAGAGCCGCCTCTAGGTTGAGGTGTTCGAAACGCATCTGCATGCACCGATACAAAGAAATCCGCTTTTGCATCCCACGCTTTTTGGGGCCTATCGTTTAAACCTAAATAATAGTCCCCCGTTCGCACTAAATAGGCCTGCATACTCGGATCGTCATTAATCATTTTTGCAAGTGCTCGGGCAATTTTTAGCACTACGGTCTTCTCGTAGGTTCCGCTAGGTCCAATAGAGCCGGGATCATCGCCGCCATGTCCAGCATCGACGGCAATCGTAATTTTACGATCTTTAAGTTCCTCAATCGACTTAGCAGGGCCACTGCGCTCTATCGATTTACCTTTAATATCAACCACCAGACGATCGTTATAGCGGTCGTTAGCCGGCAACGGAAAAACCTCAAACTCTGCTTGCTTATTCAGTTCAATGACGATGCGCGTTGACTGCGAGTTTTTAGGGCTACTTGTGCGTACTTTGTCTACCAACAGTGATTCGTTGGCTAAGTTTTCTAACTCAGCATTGAGCTGAGTCGCGTTGAAATCGATCACAATTCGATAAGGTGTGCCCTGGTACAACTTAAAGTAGCTATAATCCGGCGCTTGGCTTAAATCAAATACAATGCGCGTCTTATCCGGAGACGGCCAGACACGGACACTCTCAATTGCATTCTGACTCGCCCAGACCGGGGTTATTAGGCAAAAAAGTAAGACAGCAGTGATCGAACGATATAGCGTTTTTATCATTATTTTAGTTGCTTAACAATGTGTTCACCGATAGGCGTACGAGCAATACATTCAAGCTGGCGGCCCTCGTTTTCATAAGCTACATTAATCACAATATCGGCTTTCGGCAACCATCCCTCGCCACGTTCTGGCCATTCGATAAGACTCATGCTTCGTTGTGAGAAATAATCGCGAATGCCCATAAACTCGAGTTCTTCTGGATCAGCGAGTCGATATAAATCAAAATGATATACCGCAATGTCTCCCAGATCGTAAGGCTCTACCAGTGTGTAAGTCGGGCTTTTCACAGCGCCTGCATGTCCTAATGCTTGAATAAATCCTCGACTCAACGCCGTTTTACCCGCGCCAAGAGGACCATTTAAGTAAATCACCAAAGGCGCTTTCGCCAACTGTGCTAGACGTTTAGCCCACGTTTGCGTAGCGGCTTCATCAGCTAAGTATTGTGTTAATGTTTGATTCATGGTTTACGACTACTCCGGTATCCAACCGTTCACTAATTTACGAATAATTGGCATTAAGTCACTCGCTAAAGTACCCCGTGGCGCTTTTGAGCCAGCCACCTCTCCCGCGACGGCATGCCAGTATACTCCTGCGGTCAGCGCCTGTGCAGGTGCTAAACCTTGTGCGACTAAGGCACCTATTAGTCCAGCCAAACAGTCTCCCATGCCGCCAGAGGCCATTGCCGGCGAGCCGCGGTCGATCAGCCAATTGCCCCGGGTTGAACTGATTAAACTGCCTGCGCCTTTTAATACGATCTGTGCATGATACTGATTATGCAGCGATAACGCATGTTCGAATCGGTTGGCCTCGATATCTCGCGTGTTGCATTTTAGTAAGCGCGCGGCTTCTCCAGGGTGAGGCGTTAGAATCAGCTGCGAACTATGCACAGGGTCTTGCGCCAACCAGTATAGCCCATCGGCATCAATAACTTTGCAGGTATTGACGGCCATGCATGCTTGGTAAATTTTATACGCCCATTCATCACGCCCAAGTCCCGGGCCGACAACCAGCGAGGTTGCTGCGTTTAAAAGGTGGTTAAGTTGCTCTGGCGCTTCAACGCCGTGCACCATTGCTTCCGGTTGTTGACTCGCGATAATACCTACATTACTCGGATGACACGCAACTGACACTTTACCTGCGCCCGCTCGTAACGCCGCAACCATGGCTAGGATAGCCGCACCGGGCATACCAGGGCCGGCACCGACAATCAGCACATGACCATGCGTTCCCTTATGAGAGTGGGCAACACGATCACCTAACCAGCTGTACGGATTTTCTGTCACACGTCGCCACGCTGGCTGCTCTAATCGTTCAAAGTACTTACCAGCCCCCAAATCTGCTAACACAATTCGTCCGACGTGACCTGGGCTGGCGCCCGTAAAGAGCCCTCGTTTGTACGCAATCATTGTGACCGTAACCTGCGCGACAATTGCCTCACCCATAATACAGCCACTATCGGCATTAATGCCTGATGGAACGTCAATCGCAAGTACTGGTACGCGAGACTTGTTAAGTGCTCTGACCCATTCCGCGAGCACTCCTTCAACAGGTCGACTTAAACCAATGCCAAACACCGCATCGACAATCAGGTCGTAATCATTTGCTGTGCAATCAGTTAGCGGTCTTTCCTCAAGTCCCAGCTCACGACACGCGCGTCGCGCTTGCACAGCAGGCTCATGGCTAGTCTGCTTCAGCTCAGCTTTTGCGTTCAATGCATACAGAGACACTTTGTAACCTGCTTGATGGGCTAAACGCGCGACGATATAACCATCACCACCGTTGTTGCCCTCTCCACAGCAGATTGCAATAGAAGCCCCCACGCCCACTATTCGCTCGAGTTCCTCAAACACAGAACGACCTGCCAGAGACATCAACTGCCCTAGGCTGTATCCTGCTAACTCGCCAGCACGCGCTTCACTGCGTTGCAGCTGTTCTGCACAGTATAGATTCTGTGCTAAGCTGATGGACTGTGACGTTTCCATGCTAAAGCTCCCAACATGTCGAATTCTTCAATGTATTCTAGTTTGTCTTACACCGAACTTGAACAATTAGCCCAAAAAATCAAGCAATGGGGCCGAGAACTAGGCTTTCAGAAGGTCGGCATTGCCGATCTTGATTTACAAGAGCACGAGGCCACTCTACAGAACTGGTTAGATAAAGGCTATCACGGAGAAATGGGGTTTATGGAGCGCCACGGGATGCTACGCGCACGACCTGCTGAACTTCACCCAGGTTCGGTCAGAGCCATCTCAGTGCGTATGAACTATTTACCGGCCGAGGCAGGCTTTGCAAAAACACTCAATAATGACCGACTGGGCTATATTTCACGCTACTCACTGGGTCGTGACTATCACAAACTACTACGAAAACGTCTCAAGCAATTAGGCGACAAAATAAAGTCAGAGTTCGCTGACACAGATTTTCGTCCATTTGTCGATTCCGCCCCCATAATGGAGCGCCCTCTCGCCGAAAAGGCGGGATTAGGCTGGACTGGCAAACACACTTTAATACTCGATAAAGACAGCGGTTCTTGGTTTTTCTTGGGGGAGCTATTAATCAACTTACCACTTCCAATTGATAGCCCAGTCGAAGAGGCCTGTGGTAGCTGTTCGGCGTGTATGACCATTTGCCCTACCCAAGCCATTGTCGCCCCTTATGAACTCGATGCTCGACGCTGTATTTCTTATTTAACTATCGAACTAAAAGGTAGCATTCCTGAGGATTTGCGCCCGCTTATGGGAAACCGTATCTACGGTTGTGACGACTGTCAGCTTATCTGCCCATGGAATCGCTACGCACAACTGACTGACGAAGCGGACTTTAATCCACGCCATTATTTGCACACACCGGAACTGCTTGCGCTGTGGCAGTGGGATGAGGAGACCTTTGACCAACGGTTACAGGGGTCTCCGATTCGGCGCATTGGTCACGAGTGTTGGTTACGTAACATTGCGGTTGCGCTGGGTAATGCACAAGCAGACGCTGAAGTTATTGAAGCGCTCGAATGGCGCAGTGGTCAAGTCTCGGAAATGGTACAAGAGCATATTGATTGGGCGCTCGACCGGCAACGCAGCGGCGCAGCGCAAGTGACACAACAACTTAAGCGTTTAGTGCGAGCCGTCAGTAAAGGACTACCTCGCGACGCTTAACTTACTCGGGCTTAAATACACCAATCACTTGATCGAATTCGCGCTCGCTCCCCGTGCCCTGCTGCTTGGGTTCACTAAAGCGGTGTTTACACTTCACGCACTCGACTTGTTCAACATCGTTCTCAATGAACAGCATCAAGGTGTCCATACTGTCGCACTTGGGACAGGTCGCACCGGCAATAAATCGTTTCTTTTGACGTGCCACGACAGCTCCTATGTCATAAACTACTCGGTCAATGTTACCATAGTTAAGTTGGTCAGCCCATGAAATTGGCAGACGCCCATTCACGCTCGCAGTTGAGGATTGAATAGACATTAACCATGATAAAAGCCAATCACATTTCATTAATGCGCGGCGGAAAAACGCTGCTTTCGGATACCAGTTTTACGATCTTTCCCCAACACCGGATCGGTTTGATTGGTAAAAATGGCTGTGGTAAATCCTCGCTATTTGCGCTTTTTCGTGACGAGTTACAACTTGAAGAGGGCGAGTTGCAACTACCCAACGAATGGCGAATCGCTAGCGTTGCTCAGGAAACCCCCGCCCTAGCGCGTTCAGCTATTGATTACGTGATGGACGGCGATCAAGGTTTTCGGGCGGCCGAGCAAGCTCTGCAAGCAGCCGAAACTAAGGGAGATGGTCATGCCATTGCGCATAGTCATGAGCAATTGGCTCAACTCGGCGCGTACGATATTCGTTCGCGCGCAGCGATGTTGCTCGATGGCTTAGGCTTTCTACCAGAGCAGATTGAGCAGCCGGTAAGTGCCTTTTCTGGTGGATGGCGTATGCGTCTTAATTTGGCGCAAGCATTGATTGCCCCATCTGACCTGATGTTGCTGGATGAGCCTACTAACCACTTAGATGTTGATGCTATTTTTTGGCTCGAATCATGGCTAAAAAGCTACTCAGGCACTTTGGTTATCATTTCGCATGATCGTGATTTCTTGGATAATGTCGCCACTGATATTCTGCATGTGGAGAACCAAGGTATCTCGAGCTACACCGGTAACTACTCACAATTTGAGCACCAGCGCGCCGAACACCTCATGCAACAGCAAAGTGCATACGAAAAAGCACAAGCCATTAAAAAACATATGCAGGCTTATGTAGACCGGTTTCGTTATAAAGCGAGTAAAGCCAAGCAAGCACAAAGCCGCTTAAAAGCGATTGAGAAGCTGTCAGTCCAAGCCCCCCTGCAGGCCGAGCGGGGTATCGACTTTGAATTCTTGCCGCCGACTAAATTACCTAACCCGCTCATTAATATGCGTGAAGTAAAAGCGGGCTATGGCGAAACCGTCATTCTTGAGAACATTAAACTCAATCTAGTGCCCGGCACCCGAATGGGGTTGCTTGGGCGTAACGGAGCGGGTAAATCGACGTTAATTAAAACCCTATCTGGCGCGCTCGAACCGCTTGCAGGCGAGCGAACCCTCAGCCAGGGTGTCTCTATCGGCTACTTTGCCCAGCATCAACTCGAAGCACTCGATCCCGAAGCTTCCCCATTGTTACATCTACAACGTTTGGATAGTCATGCCACGGAACAACAGCTACGCGACTTTATTGGTGGCTTCGGTTTTTCAGGTGACCAAGCGCTGGCACCTGTCGCTCCCATGTCTGGAGGCGAAAAAGCAAGATTAGCTCTGGCGCTTATCATTTATCAAAAGCCTAACCTTCTTTTGCTCGATGAGCCCACCAACCATTTAGATATTGGTTTACGCGACGCGCTCGTTAACGCTTTGCAAGCGTTTGAGGGAGCACTTATTGTAGTATCGCATGATCGTCACCTACTCCGCACAACGGTCGACGAATTCTATCGCGTACACGATGGAAGCGTAGAGCCATTTCCAGGCGACTTAGATCAATACCACGAGTGGCTCGAGCAGCAAGCGAAACAACGGCGTGACAAAAGCACGAGTAACACGAGCACACACAGCGATACTAAGCTCGATCGCAAAGAACAAAAGCGACGCGACGCCGAGTTTCGCAAGGAGACAAAGCCCCTCCGAGACACTATCGCCCAATCTGAGACACAGCTAGAAAAAATCGCTGAAGCATTGGCAGAGGTTCATCAGTCACTCTCCGAGAGTACGATTTATGAGACCGAAAATAAGCATAAATTAAATAAGTTACTTGATGAGCAACGTAATTTACAGACCGAACAGGACCGACTCGAATCGCGCTGGATGGAAGCTGAAGAAGCGCTTGCTGAAATGACTGAAAAGTTTGAACAGGACACGCTCGGATGAGCACTATCGAATCATTCAACCCAAGTGCCTGGCTGCGACCGCCACACATTCAAACATTACTTCCTCGCTTGGTTTTCCGTCGCCGCCAATGGTACGGTCAATGGGAGACTTTTGCGCTCAACGATGGTGACTTCATCGAGTTGTGCTGGCATCCCCACGCAACTCCTGATAGCCAACGACCGCTGGTGGTGTTGTTTCACGGTCTCGAAGGGTCTGTAGACTCCCCCTATATTTGGCAAACGATGGAGGAGCTTGCGGAGCACGGCATCGACTCAGTTGTTATGCACTTCCGTGGGTGTGGTAAAACACCGATTAATCGCTTGCCGCGAGCTTATCACTCGGGTGATATCGGCGACCCAACAGCCGTCATCGTGGCATTGAGAGAGCGCTATCCTAACCGGTCAATACATACTATCGGTTTTAGCTTGGGCGGTAACATGCTTGTACAATTGATGAGTACCGAATTGGCTGATGTCCTGACCAGCGCTGCGGTGTGTTGTGCGCCACTTGACTTGATGAGCTGCTCAAAGCGAATTGATCGCGGTTTTTCACGTCTCTACCGAAAGTACCTCCTGACTCCACTTAAACAGAAGTTCACAATTAAACAGCAACGTGGCATGTTCAAGGATTGTACGGAGCTTAATAGCCTAGATGTGAACAAAATGACGAGTTTTCTGGAGTTCGATGATAAGGTGACGGCACCACTGCATGGATTTAATGACGTTGAGGATTATTATCATCGCGCCAGCGGAAAACAGTTTCTTAAACAAGTTAGGAAACCGACATTGATTGTGCATGCCAATGACGATCCGTTTTTAGGTCCCGATGTCGTACCTCATCTAGACGAAATGAACCCGCACGTTACTTATGAAAAACATCCACATGGCGGGCACATGGGATTTATTAATTATCAACATCGGTTTTACAGTTGGCTTCCAACGAGATTAGTGAAGTGGGTGAGTGAGAAAGAGGCAGAACAATTATGATGATACCGTGGCAAGAACTCGACGCCGAAACGCTCAACAATATTATTGAAGCCGTTATTTTGCGAGAAGGCACCGATTATGGTGAGCGCGAGCTTAGCTTAGCAACCAAAGTTGAACAATTGCATTCGCGCCTAAAAGAAGGCCAAGCAGTACTGGTTTATTCAGAGCTTCACGAGACCGTCGACATTGTCGATAAAGACGCTGTCACCGGCGATCTCAACGAAAGTTAGGTGGGTGAGCTATAAACACAGCTTGCCAGTCCACCTCAGGGTCGCCCAAAACATAAAAGTTAGGGTTCAGTAAACTTTCAGTTTCGTTATAAGTAATCGGCTCGAAATTTTCATTTAATAAACTGCCCCCTGCCTCAGTTACAATGACTTGAGACGCAGCAGTATCCCACTCACCGGTGGGTCCTAACCGCAAAAAGCAGTCTGCTTTTCCCTCAGCAATAAAGCAGGCTTTTAATGAACAACTCCCTGTTGGCAAAGGCTGAATATCGCGTTCGGTTTGAACACGCGCCATCACTTTGTGTCGCGGCTGACGGCGGCTTATAGCTAATATCAGGGGATCATGTTGAGGATCGTTCAGCTTTCGGACCGAAATCGCCTGCTTTTGTCCCAGTGCATGCTTGTAGGCACCCTGCTCTCTTATTGCTGAATAGAGTGTTTCACCTGGTGGCCAATAAATAACGCCAATGCTGGGCTGCCTTTCTTCAATGTAGGCAATGTTGACTGCAAAGTCTCCAGACCGAGCAATAAACTCTTGCGTCCCATCAATGGGGTCAATTAAAAAGTAAGAGGACCAGCCTGCCCGTGTACTGAGTTTCTCATGACGACTTTCTTCGGATAACACCGGAATATTTGGAAATGCCTTTTTGAGGGAGGCAACAATGAACTCGCTGGCTTTGATATCAGCAGTGGTAACGGGCGATTCATCGGCCTTTTCAGCCGTTGCAAATGCGCCGCTATCATAGAGTTCCATGACGAGTTTACCAGCATCACGAGCGACTTCGGCGAGTTTTTCAGCAATCTCAGTTAAACTAAATTGCACAGTTCGTACCTTTATTTTTTTAATTGGCGTAAAGTCATCAATAATGCCGCGACACTTCGCGCTTCTGTGAAATCCGGTTGTGCGAGGAGCTCATCTACGTTATCGAGTGACCAAACAATTTGCTCAAGGGGTTCCGGCTCGTCGCCAGCAAGCTGCTCAGGATAAAGTGAGCGTGCAGTAAACAACGTCATCTTAGCGGAAAAAAACTGAGGGGCCATGGTGACTTCGGCAAGTCGATTAAGTTCTTCACAGCCAAAACCAATCTCTTCTTTAAGCTCTCGTTGAGCTGCTTGCTCAGGTGTTTCGCCGGGATCGATGAGTCCCTTCGGAAAGCCAAGTTGGTAATCATGCAGGCCGGCTGCGTATTCCCGAATGAGCATAATGTGCTGGTCGTCAACAAACGGTACAACCATGACAGCGCCACGCCCGCTCCCCTGCATGCGCTCGAATTGTCGCTGCTCACCATTACTGAATTTAAGATCGACGGCTTCGATACGTAGCAAGCGACTTTGCGCAACTACTTCGCGTTTAAGTACTTTAGGAACTTGTCGTGATGCCATGTACTGCTCCTCCTATGCTCCCCCTACTATAACGTCTCAAAACGCTAACGCTAGTATTAAACCTGACAAAAATATTCACATTAGGCGCATAACTGCCGCTAATGTTATGATATAGAAAGCATTTCAAGCAGGATCAGCAGTGAGGTGGAAGGTGACTAAACATAAAGCAACCGAAGCAAATTTTGATGTTGCCGTTATCGGGACAGGTCCCGGCGGCGAAGGCGCTGCTATGCAGCTTGCCAAAAATGGTAAGAAAGTCGCGGTCATTGAACGTCACGATTCTATAGGTGGAGGCTGCACGCACTGGGGAACGATTCCCTCAAAGGCGCTACGGCACTCTGTAAGTCGACTGATTGAATACAATAATAGCCCACTATTTACTGGCGTGGGTTGGCAAAGTGGCATGACATTCTCGCAGATTCTGCATTACGCATCGGGCGTCATTCGCAAACAAGTTAAATTGCGGTCTTCGTTTTACGACCGCAACCATGTCACCGTTATTCACGGTAATGCATCGTTCATCGATCAAAATCGCCTTAAAGTGACCAAAAATGATGGCTCATTCGATTTTCTGAATGTTGACCAAATCGTCATTGCCACAGGCTCACGTCCTTATCATCCAACCGATATCGACTTTGACCATCCACGTATTTACGATTCCGACACTGTTTTAAGCCTTAACCATGATCCTAAAAATATTTTGATTTACGGTGCGGGTGTTATCGGAAGCGAATACGCAAGTATTTTCCGAGGCATGGGCGTTAAAGTTGATCTCATCAACCAACGTGAGCGCTTACTATCATTCTTAGATGCCGAAATATCAGACGCATTAAGCTACCATTTACGGAATAACGGTGTGGTCATTCGTCATAACGAAGAGTATGAAAGTATTCGGGGGTATGACGATAAAGTTATTCTTAAAACAAAATCTGGCAAAGTCATGCAAGCCGACTGTTTGCTGTTTGCTAATGGCCGCTCCGGTAATATTGAGGCGCTCAATTGCGACGCCGTCGGGCTAAAACCGAACTATCGTGGACAACTGGAAGTGGATGAAAATTATCGCACTCAGGTCGATAATATATACGCCGTCGGCGATATAATTGGCTATCCTAGTTTGGCGAGTGCTGCCTATGATCAAGGTCGCATTTGCGCCACCGCGCTATTACACGGTAGCTGTGATAAGGCGTTAATATCGAACATCCCGACCGGCATTTATACGATCCCCGAGATCAGTTCCGTTGGAAAATCTGAAGAAGAACTTACAGAAGCCAAAGTACCTTACGAAGTCGGTAGAGCACAATTCAAACACCTCGCGCGCGCGCAAATATCTGGTAACGATGTCGGTTGTTTGAAAATTCTCTTCCATCGCGAATCCCGTGAGATTCTTGGTTTGCATTGTTTTGGCGAGCGCGCTTCAGAAATCATTCATATCGGTCAAGCCATTATGGAACAGAAGAACGGTGGTAACACTGTTGATTATTTCGTTAATACAACGTTTAACTATCCAACCATGGCAGAAGCATACCGGGTAGCAGCTTTGAATGGTATTAACCGGCTCGGAAACTAACCCGAATGGGCTTTGCGTAGCGGCAAATCGATACGCACGCAGAGCCCGCCTTCATCTTGATTCCGCAGTGTAATACGACCATTGTGGCGGTCGACGATGCGCTTAATGATAGCCAAGCCTAGACCAGATCCCACTCCACCGCGCGCTTTATCACCTTGTGTAAAGGGTTGGAACAAGCTCTGTTGTTGCTCTTCAGGAATGCCCGGACCATCATCAGCGACCGAAAACCACACGGTTTTACTCTGCTTGTCGTATCCCGACCGCACACAGGCTTTGCTGCGCCCATAACGCTCTGCATTTTCTAACAAGTTCACGACCACTCGTTTTATCGATAGCGGACGTACCCAAACAAGAGGGCAATCGCCCAAATCAGCACTGAACGTTTTCTCCCAACTATCGGGCAAGTTTGCCAGCGTTTGCTCGAGCAACTCATTTAAAGATTCACGCGATGCCTTTTCTTGCTGATCAAGCCGCACATAGTCAATAAACTGATCGATGATATCATTCATATCATCGACATCCTCGACGATTCCTCTCGCCAAGTAATCTTCCGATTCGGGCATCATTTCCGCAGCTAAACGAATGCGTGTGAGGGGTGTTCTTAGATCGTGTGAGACCCCTGCCATCAACAGGTTACGATCATTTTCCAGCTCTTTAATCCCACGCGACATCTGGTTAAATGCCTTCGTCACTGACATGATTTCACTGGCGCCTTTCTCACTCAACTGCTCAGGGAACTCACCTCGCCCCACCTGTTGAGCCGCGTTTTCAAGCGCTTTGAGTGGTCGATTGAGCCAATTCGCAAACAGAATCCCGCCCAGAACGCTAAGTACACCAATTACGACAAGGTAGATAACTAGCGGTGAAAATTCGCCAGAGTGAAGACTTTCTAATGGCACTCTTACCCAATATCGCGGCGCTTGCGGTGGCTTTACCCAAATGAAAAATGCTTGCCCCTGCGAGACGCGTACCTCTGCCGGTCCATTTAAATGCTTTGACATTAAACTAGATAAGTAACCGTAATAAGTCGTCTTTTCTAAGCCTTCAACTTCTGCTTGTTCATCTGAAAATACACGAATGCCCGTAGCATTGTAAAACGCTACAGCAAGTGACTCATTTTGACTCGATAGAACGCGATCGCTAATAAACATAGTGCGTATTTGTTTAGCGACCAATTGCGACATTTGCTCAATAGACGGCTTTACAACGTAGTTACTTACCATCAAATACGACACTATTTGATTCAATAACAAAACCAGTGCAAGCAAACCGACCGTACGGGCAAATGCCGATTTAGGAAATAACTTCATTAATTTTTAAGCTTTCCATCGGGTACGAATACATAACCTAAACCCCATACCGTTTGGATGTAGCGGGGTTTAGCTGGATCCGTTTCGAGCATGCGGCGTAGACGAGATACTTGCACATCGATAGAGCGCTCGAGAGCACTGTAGTCTCTTCCGCGAGCTAAGTTCATTAGCTTATCGCGCGAGAGCGGTTCACGAGGATGACTCACGAGCGCTTTGAGTACGGCAAACTCACCACTGGTCAGTGGCATCGGTGTATCACCGTCAAACATTTCGCGAGTGCCGAGATTAAGTCGATAGGTTCCAAAGGTAATTTCTTGGTCATCTTGTGAAGGAGCACCTGGTGCTTCTACACCTCGGCGCCGCAGCACAGCACGAATACGCGCCAGCAATTCGCGCGGATTGAACGGTTTTGCTAAATAATCATCCGCGCCGAGCTCCAGACCAATAATACGATCGACTTCATCACCTTTGGCTGTCAGCATAATCACTGGAATCGTGTTATTCGCCTGACGTAGACGTTTGCAAATTGATAAGCCATCTTCGCCCGGCAGCATTAAATCAAGTACTAATAAATGATAGTTTTCTCGCGTTAACAGGCGATCCATTTGTTCAGCATCCGATGCAACGCGCACCTGAAAACCTTGTTCATTTAAGTAGCGCTCTAAGAGCGAACGTAAACGTGCGTCGTCATCGACAACCAATATTTTAAACGTTTCCTGACCCATGATGTTCCCTGACTTAAACCTTTCTAGACTGTTAAGATAGCGCGAGATCCATCACTAATGAAGCTCGCGTGTGTTAACAAATGTGTCAATCTTGCGCCAAAGAGCGGCTGTCTGCAAGCCAAGGGTAGAGTGCATAATAAAGTAACGGCACGACCACTAATGTCAGTAACGTTGATACAGCAAGACCAAAGATGAGCGATATCGCTAGGCCATTAAAGATAGGGTCACTCAGGATAAAGTAGGCCCCCACCATGGCTGATATCGCTGTTAAAGCAATCGGCTTTAACCTTACAGCTCCTGCGAGCACAACCGCCTTTTCCAACGCCATACCGCGGGCAATACGCTGTCGAATAAAGACCACAATCAGAATTGAATTACGCACAATAATACCTGCTAACGCAATCATGCCAATCATTGATGTGGCGGTGAACTCTTTATCCAGTAACCAGTGACCCGGCAGAATTCCGACTAAAGTCAGTGGTATTGGAGACATGATCACCAAAGGCATCAAATAAGAGCGGAATTGTGCCACGAGCAGAACAAAAATCATAAATATGCCAACACTGTAGGCGATGCCCATGTCGCGAAAGGTTTCATAGGTAATTTGCCATTCACCTTCCCATTTGATGGCGACTGGGCCTTCGGCACTCGGCTCATTAATAAAATATTGCTCGGGCGCGTTCTCCAGCTTAGACACCTGATCGGCGATGGCTAGCATACCGTAAATCGGCGAATCCGTTTCGCCAGCCATATTACCCTGCACATAAGTTACGGGTCGCAAATCTTTGTGGTAGATACTACCTTGCCATTGCTGCTGTTCAAATTGCGCAAAGCTACTCAGGGGAATCGAATCACCTGCTCGGCTGACAATAGGCAGGCTCAACCAGTCGTTTTGACTAGCTCGCATTTCCGATGGTAGTTGCAGCCAAATCGGTACGGCATACTTCGCGTAGGGATCATTTAAATAGCCGGCTGGTTTTCCGCCACTCAGCGTTTCTACCGTTTGCGCTGCGTTCGCTTGTGACAGCCCCGCTTTGGCCGCGGCGTCACGATCAATCGTCAATTGCCATTTAGGAGCCGACTCAGTTATCGAACTATCGACATCAACAACACCCGGTACACCCTGCATCAACTGAGTCAGTTTTTCTGCCAGCGCCGCTTGAGCGGCCATCGTGCCACCATAGATCTCCGCTACAATGGGTGCGAAAACCGGTGGCCCCGGTGGCACTTCGACCACTTTGACACGACCGCCATTATGCTCAGCAATCTCTGTCAACGTATTCCGGATAGCTAAGGCGATGGTATGTGAATCACGTTCACGGTCTGACTTATGCTGTAGCTGAACCTGTATATCACCTTGATAGGGTGCGCTGCGTAAATAATATTGGCGTACCAAACCATTGAAGTTGATAGGACTTGCGGTGCCAGCGTAGCGTTGCCAACCCTCGACTTCATCGACGGTATCTAAAAAATCTGTCATTTCGCCCAGTACTCGCTGAGTCTCAAGCGCTGAGCTTGACTCGGGCATATCTAATACAATCTGAAGTTCAGACTTATTGTCAAAGGGAAGCATCTTAAGGAGCACCGCCTGATTGACAGGCAAAAGAATACTTCCTATTAACAGCCCGAAAATACCTAATCCCAAGAAAAAACGTCGTTTGCGATATTGCGAACCTATAAATGCACCTAACACGCGATTAAACACATTTAAAACTTTATCGGGTGCACCATCCTCTGGGTCGGACGTATTATTGTTGTCATGACGCTGGCTCTTTAACAGACGCAGTGCTAACCATGGTGCAACGATGAATGCCATCAACTGGGAGAAAACCATACCGGCGGATGCATTAATCGGTATCGGACTCATATATGGACCCATCAACCCTGAAACAAACGCCATTGGTAATAACGCTGCAATGATCGTTAACGTTGCCATGATAGTTGGTGAACCCACTTCATCTACAGCTTGTGGAATTAACGTCTTAGCCGGCTGTTTTGAAAGCCCCAAGCGGCGGTGAATATTCTCGGTGATGACAATACCATCATCGACTAAAATGCCGATTGAGAATATCAGTGCGAACAAAGATACCCGGTTAAGAGTGAAGCCCCAAAACCAGCTAAAAACCAGAGTAAACAACAGCGTCACTAGGACGACAACACCAACAATTAACGATTGGCGCCAACCCATGGTCAATAGTACAAGTACAATCACTGAGACGGTTGCCGAAATAAGATCAGTAATCAGCTTAGTGGACTTTTCAGCTGCGGTTTGCCCATAGTTTCGGGTAATTTGTACATCGACATCTGCCGGAATCAGTCGGTTTTGCAACTTATCCAAACTTGATTTAACCGATTCTGCTACATCGATTGCATTTTCGCCCGGTTTTTTGGCAACTGTGATTGTGACTGCGGGTGCATCGACCGACCCTCCTGAGCTCAGTACTGAATGATGGACTTGCACATCCGAGTCACTCACATCTGCAACATCACTCAAATATACGGGCGCATTATCATAAGTGGCGACAACAACCTGTTTTAAGTCTTCGATTGAACTCAGTGGCTGGCCTACTTGTAATGGAATCGACTGCCCGTTGGCTACAATACGTTGCTCTACGCTGACCATATTGCTCTGCTGTAAGGCTTGCTGTAACGACTCAATCGATACCTTGTAGCGCGCTAACGCAGCAGGTTGAATGGTTAAGTTGACTGACCGGGCTACGCTGCCAAGCGTTCTTATGTCGCGAGTGCCAGGGATCTGCTTAAGCGCGATTTCAAGGCGGTGTGCGATCGCTGTTAATGATTGAGCGCTTTTTACCGAATCCTTCCCACGCAAAGTCAGCGTCATAATCGGCACGTCATCAATGCCTTTCGGTTTAATGATAGGTTGTCCAATACCTAACTGCGTAGGAAACCAATCGGCATTTGACTGCACTTTATTATACAAGCGCACTAAAGCTTGCTGTCGCGACAGTCCAACCTCAAATTGAACAGTCAGAATACCCATCCCCGGGCTAGCAACCGAGTAAACATGCTCGACATCGGACATTTCGCTGAGAACTTGTTCTCCAGGAGTGGTAATCAGACTCTCGACTTGCTGTCGACTCGCCCCCGGGAATGCCACCATGACATCCGCCATCGTGACATCAATCTGCGGTTCCTCCTCTTTCGGCGTCACCCAAACAGCGATAACGCCCAATACAACAGCTAATAAGATAATCAGCGGTGTCAACTGAGAATGCTGAAAAATACGGGCTATATGGCCCGACGGACCGAGAGAATCAGCGTTACTCATAATGGATCTGACTCCAATCTTCTAGCACACGTTCGCCCGCCTTGAGCCCGGCTTGAATCTCAACCTGTTGCTGATCCACACGTCCAGTGTACACTTGTCTTAATTGAGGACCTTTTTTGCTGTCCATTACGTAGACCGCTCGCAGCTCGCCGTCGATACGCACGGCCGACCGGGGAACTTCAATAACGGTGCGTTCACCTATTTTTAACCATACATCAACCGCAGAACCGGGTAATACACGCAGGCCTTGTGATGGCATCATCATACGTAGTCTAAAACTATGGCTAGGCAGTTCAGCGTAGGGAAAAAACGTCAATTGATTTGCGTCGATAAACGCGCCGTCGCCCAAGGCAATTTTTGCAGTCGAGAAATTTCTGGCTGTGGCATTAAACTGCTGAGGCACCTCAACCACGACACGGAGTTGTTCGAGTGATAAACCAGTGATCAAACGCTGCCCCGGTTGTACCGACTCGCCCAATTCAACCCAACGATCCGTCACGATGCCGGCATAGGGCGCTTTTACCCGAGTATAAGAGAGTTGTTTTTGCGCTTCTTCAACCGCTGCCTTAGCTTGCTTTACAGCTGATTGAGCTCGATCAAGTGCGGTTTTGGCCTGATCTAACTCCGAGGTGGACGCGACATTCTGCTCAAATAGTTGCTGCACACGTTCATATTGCTTCCGAGTCTGGCTCAGTGTCGCTTCAGCACTGGATAACCCGGCTTCACGTTGTTGCAAGCGCGCTCTTTGTTCTGAGTCCTCTAGTCGTACTATCAGCTCGCCTTGTGGCACCATATCGTCGACATCAAAAGGCAGCTCTACAACAGTTCCCGCTGTTTGTGCAGAAACCGTGGAGCGCTGCGTCGCTTCGACAACGCCATTTAATTTTAGCCACTCGGGCTGCTGTGTTGCCATCGCTTCTATCGATTGCTGCGCAACAGTAGTGAAGCTCAAAAATAGCGTAGACACTATCAAGAGGAAACGTAGGCTGGTCATTTCAACCTCTTACAATATGTTTTTAGATATAATGATAATATCAGTCTTTTCGCCAATGCGCTAGCGGCTCAGGTCGTCCTAGATAATAACCTTGGAGTTGCTTACAGCCCATTGCCACGAGTCTCTGTTGCTGCGCTTTAGTTTCTACGCCTTCAGCAATAGTTTCTAAGCCTAGACCATCTGCCAAAGCAATTACTGTCTTAACAATCGCCTCATCACTGCGATCTGACAAGAGATCTTTGACAAAACCTTGGTCAATTTTCAACCGTCTAAGCGGCAATAACTTGAGATAAATCAGAGAGGAATACCCCGTACCGAAGTCATCAAGAGCAAACTGAATACCGATTGACGATATCTCTCTCATCAATTGAGCAATTCCATCAATATCCTCAATCAATACGCTTTCCGTAACTTCCAGTTCGAGATGACGAGCAAGTCGAGGTTCAGTAGCAACGCGGTGCTTCAGATCGCTTAAGAAATTACTCGCTCTCAACTGGCTTGCGCTCACATTTATCGCCACTATCCAATCATCATGATCAAAGCAAGTCGACAGGTTATCCATATCAGCCATCACTTGGTTCATAACAACAAAATGAAGCTGTGACATTAAGCCATTAGACTCCGCAAGCGGAATAAAATCAGCGGGAGATACTTGCCCATGCTCGTCGTCATACCACCTGAGTAAGGCTTCAAAACCAATACAACGTGCAGGTCCTTCACCGTTATGTAAATATTGGGGTTGGTAATGAAGGGTCAACTGCTCGTGTGTTATTGCGCTTTTTAACGCGTCAAGAAGCAACTGACGCTGATTAAACTCTTGCTGCATATCTTCATTAAAGAATCTAATACACGCCCCACCTGAAACTTTCGCATGCTGAACCGATAAATCAGCGGCCTTCATGGCCTCAATGTAGTCCTTGCAATCGGCCAGGCGAACAACTCCGAAACTAAAAGAGACAAAAAGTTGAGTGTCATCCACTACGAATGGCGCACCGAGTTTAACTTCAAGTTGATTGAGCCACTCATCAAACCCGCTTAGGCGAGATTGATGACCCAGCGTTTGGCTCAGACAATAGAACTCATCGGCTCCTAAGCGACCAACAAATTCCCCAGCGCGGCAGTGAGACCTGATACGTTCACCCACTTGCTTTAATAGTTGGTCACCAATGTCGTGACCGTAACGGTCATTAAATGTCTTAAACTGATCAATATCAATGAACATGAGCCAGTCGGTAGATTTCGAAGAGTGTTTTGAATAACGGTCGGATAAATGCTCGATTAACGTTTGGCGATTGCCTAAATTGGTCAGAGCATCGAACTTCGCAAGCTTATTCACCTGTGATTTTAGCGCCTCGTACTCGGACACGTCGGTAGCGATACCACAAAGACCATTCAAATGTCCGTCAGGTCCGATAAGGGGCACTTTAACCGACCAGAGCAAGCGTTCTTCGCCGGTTTTTGGATCAACATGTTGCTCTTGATACGCGAGCCGTTTGCGTGTGCGAAGAACATGACGGTCCTTTTCAGTTAAAAAGTCTGCCAGCGGTTCTGCAAACAGCTCGTAATCATTGCATCCATAGATTTGCTCGACCGGGATCTGCAATAAATCGGCACAACGTTGGTTTGCGTATTGATATTTAAGATCAAGATCTTTAATAAAGATACAGCCATCAACACTATTGAGAATGACTTCAAGTCGCTTTTCACTCACCGCCAACTGACGTGTTTTGTCAGCGACGCGGCGTGTCAACATACGGTTGAAGATAATAAACCCGACCGTGGATAACAGGAGTGCGGCTATTATATACCATATCCAGTTGGGTAACTTGATAAAGCTTGCCGTAGGCGCGTACTGATCCAGTATCTGATAGTACGCTGATTTACTATTCGCTTTTAACGATTTGAGTCTGCTGTCTATCACCCTCAGTACATCTCGGTGTTGACCTTTAGGTACAGCGTAGTAAAGCTCAGTCGGCATAAATACGATTGGCGTGCTATCGAGCGCCTTATCCATCACATAGTTGTCACCAAAAAATTGGTTGCTCGCCACCGCATCCACTTCTGCATTTAGTACCTGTTCAAAGCCTTTCTCGAAGCTTTCCACGGGTACTAAGATAAGCGGTGTATCAAACCCCGTGGCGATATCTGTCAAATAGCTTTGCTGAACCGAATCTTTTACGACGGCAATCCGTTTATTTTCGAGATCAAAAATATCGCGAATATTGGCACCCGACCGAGTATATATTTTTGACCAACTAAGCAACGCGGGTTCACTATGGGTCGAAATGAATTGATTACGTGAGGGCGTCATCGCCACGTCAGGCAAAATATCAATGTGTCCGGCTTCAAGTAGCGCTAAGCAGTCGGCGAATCGACACCTCACAGGTGTCAATTGCCAGTCCTGTTGCTGACTAATGTGAACGAGTAAGTCACCCAAAATACCTGAGATGTTACCCTCTTCTGTTAGCATAAGCTTGGGCGGATTGTCGTACACCCCAACTTTCAGATGCTTTACGGAATCAGCAAAGACATCACTTGCCGGAACGTATAAACTGAGGCCAATAAGAAACGTGAGTACTCTGCGCAACTGATGGTCCTTTGCTAAAGATTAGGTCGAATGACAACACGCATCTACAGGCAGCGTGCATACTTATTAATCTATATATAACATTCATTAAATAATTATGAAAACCAATCTTATCACTCGACGTGGCTTTGATATGTTGCAACGTGAACTCAACCAACTATGGCGAGTAGAGCGGCGCGAAACTGTGGAAAAAGTGTCGTGGGCGGCAAGCCTTGGCGATCGAAGCGAAAACGCCGATTATAAATACAACAAACAAAAATTACGCCGGATAGACAGTCGTATTCGCTACCTGACAAAACGTCTTGACCAACTCAAAGTGGTTGACTATTCACCTCAACAAGACGGGCAAGTATTTTTTGGCGCATTTGTTGAGATAGAGGACGAGCAAGGTACAATCCGTCGTTTTCAGATCGTTGGTCCGGATGAAATCTATGATTCGAAAGACGTTGTGTCTATCGATGCGCCAATGGCAAGAGCACTTTTAAAAAAACATGTTGATGATGAAGTCACTGTTGTGACCCCGAAAGGCGAACAATGTTGGTTCGTCAACAAAATACAATATCATGCCTTTGATGAGTCGTGCGGCGACAATAAAGCCCCGAACTAATAAAGGTCCGTTGGATTGAGAAGTAGAGCACCTTATGGAACGAATTAGTCTGCAAATCGCGCAAGAACTTAATGTGCAACAAAAGCAAATTGCTGCCGTCATCAAATTACTTGATGAAGGCGCGACCATCCCGTTTATTGCGCGTTATCGGAAAGAGCTTACGGGGGGTCTCGACGACACTCAGTTACGCCAAGCGCATCAAAGGTTGAATTACCTAACAGAGCTTGAGGAACGTCGGGGCGTAATCCTTCGATCAGTCGAAGAGCAAGGAAAGCTCAGTAACGATCTGGCGGCAAAAATTAATGCCGCGGAAACCAAAACTGAACTTGAAGACCTGTATTTACCCTACAAACCGAAGCGTCGAACTAAAGGCCAAATTGCGATTGAAGCAGGCCTAGAGCCTCTAGCCGATAAACTTTGGCAGAATCCCGACTTAACGCCCGATGAGACCGCTACCGAGTTTCTTAATGCAGAACACAAAATTAATGACGCGAAAGACGCCTTAGATGGCGCGAGAGCCATTCTGATGGAACGGTTCTCGGAGCAAGCCGAATTGCTAAAGCAGCTCAGAAACCATCTTTGGACGCACGCTCATTTGCGCGCGCAAGTGGTTAAAGGCAAAGAGACTGAAGGCAGTAAGTTCAGAGACTATTTTGACTTTACTGAAGCCTTTAACCATATACCATCTCATCGCGCCCTTGCGTTATTTCGCGGACGCAATGAGGGTATCTTACAACTATCGTTAGATCCTGCACCCACGCTGGAAACACAAAAAGATGCTGAGGTCGAGCAGATGATTGCCGATTTTGTCGGCTTTTCTGATCAACGTCGCCCCGCTGATGCTTGGCGTGGTCAAGTCGTACAGTGGACATGGAAGGTCAAACTATCACTCCACTTAGAAACCGAACTCATGGCGCGCGTGCGTGAACAGGCCGAAACCGCGGCGATTCAAGTGTTTGCTAATAACTTAGCGGATCTACTCATGGCAGCACCCGCTGGAGCGAAACGCACCATGGGACTCGACCCAGGGGTTAGAACAGGTGTTAAAGTCGCTGTCATCGATGAAACGGGCAAAGTGCTCGATACAAATACGGTGTTTCCTTTCCAGCCACAAAATCAAAAAGATAAAGCAATACGCACACTTGCTGGGCTATGCAAGCAACACAAAGTCGAACTGATCAGTATAGGTAACGGCACTCACTCTCGTGAGACCGATAGCTTAGTCGCAGAGATGCTAAAAGGGAACGCTGACGTGAAAGCGACTAAAGTGATGGTCAATGAGGCGGGCGCTTCCGTTTATTCTGCCTCCGAACTTGCTGCACAAGAGTTTCCTGAGATGGATGTTGCACTGCGTGGCGCTGTCTCGATCGCCCGCCGTTTACAAGACCCTCTTGCAGAGTTAGTAAAAATAGAGCCCAAATCAATTGGTGTTGGTCAGTATCAACATGACGTGAGCCAAGCTCAACTCGCGCAAAGTCTTGATGCCGTTGTAGAGGACTGCGTAAACGCTGTCGGCGTCGACGTTAACCGTGCTTCAGCAGCGTTGCTGCAACGTGTGGCAGGTCTGTCGAAAACGTTAGCGAAAAATATCGTCGAGTTTCGTGACATGCATGGTGCCTTTTCTTCTCGTAAAATTTTAATGGACGTACCTCGCATGGGCCCTAAAGCATTCGAACAGAGTGCCGGCTTCATGCGAATAAATGAAGGCGAGCACCTACTCGACGCCTCGGCTGTCCACCCAGAGTCTTATCACATTGTTGAGGCGATGGCTAACAAAGCAGGCATTGCACTTGACCAGCTCGTTGGTAACAAGTCAGCAATAGAGCAACTCGATCTAAATGCCTTTGTCACCGATACCGTCGGCTTACCAACGTTGCGGGATATCGTGCGTGAACTCGAAAAGCCGGGACGCGATCCTCGCCCTGAATTCAAAACAGCACAGTTCAAAGAAGGGGTTGAAAAGGTTTCAGATCTCGAGCCCGGCATGACGTTAGAGGGTGTTGTAACAAATGTCGCTAATTTTGGTGCGTTTGTTGATATCGGTGTGCATCAGGACGGTCTGGTACATATTTCTGCACTTGCTGATACCTTTGTCAGTGATCCACGAGATATCGTCAAAGCGGGTGACATTGTTACCGTGCGCGTCGTCGAAGTCGATATCGATAGAAAACGTATCGGCTTGAGCATGCGTAAGGATGACCAGCCTGCGCCCGTGAAAAAACCGACTTCAAAGAATAAGTCGGGTGCACCTTCTAAGCCGAAGAAAAAGCCTGTCGACAACGCATCCTCCGCAATGGGCAGTGCGTTTGCAGATGCCTTTGCCAAAGCAAAAAAAGGTTAGGCAACAACTTGAAAGCCCGAGTCTACACTCGGGCTCGTTGCTTTCTGATACTTAGCCTCAACCACACGTTGCGTTGTTTCAGACGCTGCAACTGATTTCTCTTCGTCAGAGTCTTTATCTTCTGCCTCTGTACTCGTCTCTGTTTGACGCGACGATTTAGGTTTTGAGTCTTGTTGATTCAATTCCGCGCGTGCTTGAGCCTCTTTTTGTGAAGCCTCAGCCGCAATAGCCCTATCAGCGCTAGACGGTTGCGCAGGTGCAAGTGCAGCACGCCTTACAACCGCCATTTTTTCGATGGTTGCTTGTGGGTTGCCTTCGACGACGCTGACATCAATCTGAACCTCTCCGGCGACAGCGTAGGACTTTCCATTACTGCCGCGCTCGTATTCATAGCTAGGGGCGCCAGCATAACGACCTCCTATGGCCGCATGCGCCTGCTCGTGCACTCGGACTTCTTGGTCTCGTCGCTCCAGTCGCTGCAGTTCTTCAAGCGCCTGAATCTCCTCATGACTTGAGCGTTGATTTACCCCTTGCTGGACATCATCACGCTTACCCTCAGCCTGTGACTCGGTACCATGCTCACCTTGAGTCGGTTCAGGTTGAGTAACCGCGGGACGCTGTTGGTTGTCTCCTGCTAATTGCTCTCTGGCTGGAGGAGATAAAGGAGGAAACGATGGCAGTGCAGGTGAAATATTCAAAAAATGATCACACCTTAGTGTCTATCATTGTACCCAACATTTCATCAGCGGTTTGCACACTTTTCGTGTTGGCTTCAAAGCTTTGCTGCCCTTGCTTTAGCGAGACCAGGGCATCGGTTGCCGTATTGGCGGGGACACTATTAAGTGTTTCACTCGCGGTTTCCGAACCAGACGCTACATCTGCAGCACTCTGTTGCCACCGCTGATTCGTTTGTTGGGGATCGGCAAGTTCAGCGCTTGCTTCAGTCACTTGCTGACTTGAACGTTGCATGCCTTGCATGCCAGCTGAAAGTACGTTGCTAATTTCCATGAGCACTCCTCGAAAAAACCCAAGCAGTGCTCATTATTGTTTACTTTTTACTCAATATCAAGCGTAACGCTTTATTTCTGATAATAACGAACGCCAATGACGCTGTTGCTCATCAAGATTCTGTTTAAGCTCATCAATACGATCTTGTAAGCCGTCAAAATGTACCTGCTCTTTCAGTTGCTTAGCTTTAGCATCTAGCAACTTTTTGCGAGTTTGATAATACTCGCGTAAACAGGTCGCCATTTGCTGATAATGCTCGTGTGCGCTATCAATCAACACTTGAGGCGCCGACTTCGCCTTTTTCGACGCTCGCGTCAGCTGCATCGTCAATTTCGCCCGCTCAATCTGATACCCCGACGTACGCTTCAAGTCGCTCGTCAGCTTCGCGTAGGATAACCCGCGAATTAACCACTTGGTTGGGTCGAATTGATACCAACGGATGCCATTTCGATAATCTGCCGAAAAAATATGATGGTAGTTATGATAACCCTCGCCAAAGGTCAAGAAGGCGAGCACACCATTATCGCGCGCAGTATTTTTATCAGTATACGGTTGCGAGCCCCAAATGTGGGCAAGCGAATTAATAAAGAACGTCGTATGGTGATTCAGTACAAGACGCAATACGCCGACAACCAATAAGCCACCTAGCACATCGCCCACCATCCAGCCAAATAATAGTGGCCAACCAAAGTTAGTGAGCAAGGTGAGTGACAGATAGTGCTTGTGTTGCCACATGACAATCGGATCTTCTTGTAAATCTTTAACGTTGTTGTAATCGCTATAGCGACTGGCTTGATACTCACGTAGCATCCAGCCAATGTGCGAATACCAAAAACCACGTTTCGCTGAATAGGGGTCTTTGTCATTATCGTCGACATGTGTGTGGTGTACACGATGGTCACTCGACCAGTGCAGCACACTATTTTGCAACGCAACGGCACCACCAATTGCGAACAGGAAACGCACAATAGGGTGCGCTTTATAGGCTTTGTGGGACCATAAGCGGTGATAACCGGCAGTGATCGAGATGCCTGCAAAACAGGCGGTTCCTATCATTGCCCACCAAAGACTGGAATCAATGCCATGTACATAGGCATAAACAGGTACACCGATCGCTGCAATAGCGAAGGTGATTGCGAACACCCAAACGTTTAACCAGATGATTGGGGGTTTTGCATTAATCGAATTCATTCGTAACTCACATTTAGTTAATTCTTACCACGCCAAGCATTTTTTGATCCTTTTGACTGATCAGCTAACACTTGTACGCTGAATTCTACTTCTTTAATAAAAAAACTCAAGCGATGATTGTCTTTTAAGCTATGTTATTATCTTGAATCAGATATAAAGCACAGTTTTGGAAAAAATTTTGGCAAAATCTCAATCGATTGGTGTGCGCGCGCAACAAAAAGAGAAAACAAGGCGTGCTCTCATTAACGCAGCGATGAATCAATTAAGCGCGGAAACTGGTTTTTCGAGTCTGAGTTTGCGTGAGGTTGCACGCGAAGCCGGTATCGCACCGACCTCATTTTATCGGCATTTCCGTAACATGGATGAGCTCGGACTCACCCTGGTCGACGAGTGTGGCTTGACTCTTCGACAACTGCTCCGACAAGCGCGACAACGTATTGATAAGGGTGGCTCGATTATTCGTGTTTCAATCGAGACCTTCATGCAGTTTGTAGCTGATAATACGGCTATTTTTCGACTGCTATTACAAGAGCGAACAGGTCGCTCCCGCGAGTTCCGTAAGGCAGTTGAGCGTGAACTAGAACACTTCAAAGCTGAACTTATCGAGTATTTACGCGATGAACAGGGCTTCAACGCTGCGCTCGCCGATCTGCAATCGGATGCAATCGTAAAAATCGTATTTAGTGCAGGCGCTGACTGTTTCGACGTCGATAATACACAACGCTTACGAATAGCGGAGCAAACAATACAACAAGTGCGTCTTGTCGCTCGCGGTGCAGAAGCCACTCGACGTGCTAGAGTAGAATAAATTACAACAACCTTAACTGGAGAACACCATGATAGCGAGAACGCTCGGAGCTGTCAGCTTGCTTGGCTTAGCCGTCACTGGCCAAGCGCGCGATATGACACTAATGGAAACCGTGACTGCACAATCAGTTGTCGATGTTAATTTGTCACCTAACGGTCAATTCACGGCTATTACCAAGTATTACCCTGCGCACCCGTATACCGATAAAGAAGACAGCGGTAAAACTGAGTTAGTTATTCGCACCGCGAACGGCAAAGAAACGGTTTATTTAAGCAAAGAAGAGTCTTTTTCTGACGTTGAGTTCGGTCCTAACAGCGAATATATTTATTTTACCGCTAAGCGAGACGGCGATGATTACAGCGAACTCTATCGTATCCCGCTCGCAGGTGGTGGCGTCCAATCTGTTTACGAATTCGATGGTTCAATCACAGCCTATGATTTAAGTTCAGATGGCCAGTCATTGATTTTTCTATCAACGGGTAGTCGCGATAAAGACGCCAAAAAAGAGGCTGAGTACGGTTTCAAAGCAGAAGTCTATGAAGAGGATCTTACCTACCGTCATTTATACCAAGTCGACTTGAGCCAAGCCGATGCAGAAGCCAAGCAAGTGACGGCTGATGATGTTCAGGTCATCTCTGCTCAATGGAGTCCAAACGACGAGCAACTGCTGGTGCGTACTGCACCCACACCGTTGATTGATGACTACTACATGAGCAGTCAGTACCACATCATGTCTTTAAATGGTGAGACTGTTGCGAGTATTCCTACTGAAGGAAAGCTGGGCAAAGCTGAATTTTCACCAAACGGTCAGTATGTTGCATTGATCAGTGCCGCTGATTACAACGACCCATCAGCCAGCGTACTCAAGGTATACAATACGCAAAACGCTACCATCCGTCGTGTATTACCTGATTACCAAGGTTCAATTCAAGACTTTACCTGGCGTACTGAGCAGGAGTTAGTTTGGTTAGGTCACCGGGGCACCGAATCAGAAGTCAAAGCGTTAACTCTTCAGTTCCTGGAGAATCGCGACTTGATTGACGCGGGTGAAGCGATCTTTACCGGTTTAGACGGCTCTGCTGGCGTGGATAAAATTGTGTTACGAGGCAACCGCCCTGCCCATCCTAATGAAGCATTTGAGTTGACCTCGCGTGGTTTAGACCGTTTAACCGTTTCTAATCCATGGTTAGAAGAAGTGACGATGCCTAAGCAGGAAACTATCACTTATAAAGCACGCGATGGTCTTGAACTCGAAGGAATCCTTGTTTATCCAACTGACTATCAAGAAGGTGAAAAATACCCTTTGATTATGGTTATTCATGGAGGTCCTGAGTCACATTACTCTAATGGCTGGCTGGATCGTTATTCATCGCCAGTGAAACACGCGGCAGCGCAAGGTTACGCGTTATTCTTCCCTAATTACCGTGGTAGCACAGGCCGTGGTGTTGAGTTCTCTAAACTCAGCCAAAATGACTACGCAGGAAAAGAGTTTGACGATATTGTTGATGGCAAGCAGCATCTGGTCGATATGGGTCTAGCTGACGAGACTCGCGTTGGGATAACGGGTGGCTCTTACGGTGGTTATGCTTCGGCTTGGGGCGCGACCGCTCAAACTGAACACTTTGCCGCAAGCGTTATGTTTGTTGGTATCAGCGATAACCTCTCTAAGTTTGGTACGACCGATATCGCCAAAGAAATGAACGCGGTACACGCTCGCAGCTATCCGTGGGACAAATGGCAGTGGTACCTCGAGCGTTCACCCATTTATCATGCGGAAAAAGCGCGCACGCCTATCCTTATTATGCACGGTAAGGAAGACACCCGTGTGCATCCTTCGCAGTCAATGGAGCTTTATCGTTACCTTAAGACGCATGGCAATGTGCCCGTCCGCTTGGTGTTATACCCAGGAGAAGGACATGGTAACCGTCATATGGCGGCGCAACTCGATTACAGTATTCGTCTGATGCGTTGGATGGACTCATTCTTAGTCGAGCAAGCAGAAGAAAAGCCACCTTTTGCTATCGACCATATTAAGCAAATCAAGTAAGTCTTGAGTCTCATAAAAGACGCCGCATTCTGCGGCGTCTTTTTAGTTTAAGTATTAACCTCGTATAGCATTCCAAATATCTTTCCAACTGGGCTCTTTACCATAGAATTGTATTCCCATCGTAAACAAACGAGCCGCAACGTTCCGCATCCAGATAAGACTGACCACTAACAACGCTAAACTGAGGCCTATTTGCCACCACGCTACATCAGTTTGTGCCAAACGCGCGGGCATCATCATGAATGATGAAACGGGTAAAATACTCATAATTTGTGCGAGCGTACCGTCTGGACTATCGACAACGCTGAAACTTAGGAATATCGGCAATAACGGGATAAGCATAAATGAGCTACGTGATGAATGGTTGGGATCATCAATCGTGGCCGAGAAACCTGCCAGCATTGCATTAATCATCAGTAAGCCGAGCAACACAAACACAAACGATGCGATCACAACAAAGGGATCAAAAGTAAAACTTATGGAACCCTCGCTACTAAAGCTTGCAGCAAGCAGTGCGATAGCGCCAAAGAATAAACCGATGAATACCATCGCCTTCAAACTGTGTAAGGTGATCCCAACAATTTTCCCATCCATCCACTCGCGTGGCGAAATAATCGTTAGTAGTTGCTCAGTCACTCGCTGCTGTTTCTCCGCCGTAATCGACATCATCATCAAACCAAAACCGGTAAATACGCCGACAGAGATGCCAATACCTAAGAACATTCCCAGCTCGCTACTCCCTTCGTCATCAGTTGCCGACTCATCAACGTCGACTTGCGCAATATCAAGCGTTACTTCGGGTTTAGAGTCGAGGACTGTGCGCTGTTCATCGGTAAGCTCTAATCCGGCAACGCGTAACGTTTGTAAGTAGTTTTGTAGTGAGTTGGTTAAATCGCTTTGCCAATCGTCACGTTTATGTACGCGCAGTGTCGCTGTGTTATCAGGATGCACGATCACCACGACGTCGAGCGTCTCTGGTAGCTGCGACTTCCACTTCTCAACCTCCATCGAGCCTGCGTCACGCAAAGTGATATCTTTAGGGGCTTCATAGTCGCCGGGGTTAGCGCGTTGCTCGAAATAAATTGCGCCATTATATTGCTCTTCGAATACTGCGCTGATAGCTCCCCAGCCTGTACTCACTGCCATAATGACAACCAGTAAGCCTATCGAAATGAGCTCTTGCTTCCATTTAAAAAAGCGGCGGAATTCCCACCATGCGATTTTCGATACTTTGCTGCTAAGCAGACTCATGCTGAACATCCTTTGATTTGTTATTGTTTTGCTCAATGGTGTTGAGGTACAACTCATGCAATCCAAGCTGTAGCGGTGAGAAGCTGCGCATGGGTACATGCTGATTTAACTCAGGCCATAAATGCTGAACATCAACATAAGGGTCCACCGTCACATGCGCTAGATCGGTGTCGACCACAGACACATCAACGATTGCCTCGTGCTGACCCCATTGGTTGCGAGCCACTTCAGCGTCACATTCGATACGATAAACCCGCTGAGGCTGAAGTTTGGCGCGAATTTTCGCCAACGTACCCTGCGCTAGCGCGCGACCATGTGACATTAACAACATCTTATCCGCAAGACGTTCCACTAATGCCATTTGATGAGCACTCAGTAATACCGTTTTCCCCCTTTGCTTCAAATCGGTTAACACGTTCATCACATGTTCTTGGTTCACCGGGTCAAGACCTGAAAATGGCTCATCTAAAATGACCAAATCGGGATCGTGTATCAATGTCGCGATCAACTGAACTTTTTGTTGGTTACCTTTAGAAAGCTGTCGCATGGGCTCCTTTTTGCGTTCAGTAAGGTCAAAGTAATCCAACCATTGGTCAATGCGCTGCTGCGCCAATGATTTATCCAGACCTCGTAGTTCGGCAATAAAACCCAGATTATCCACAATCGTTCGATCTTGATATAACCCTCGGTCTTCGGGTAGATAAGCAAAGTCCTCAGGGCTGAGCTGAGGACGATGACCGCTAGCATCGGAAATTTCAATACTGCCCTCGTCAGCTTGGGTCAGCCCCACCAACATACGCACTAAAGATGATTTGCCGGCGCCGTTGGGTCCGAGCAATGCGTATATTTCACCTGAGTTGACCGTAAGCGATATATTGTCAACCGCGGTGACGGTTTTATAACGCTTGGTTAGGTTTGTTATTTGTATATTCATGATTCTCGCAGCGTTTAGATAAATGTAAAAATTAAGTAACCAATTGAGTATATATTACAGAGCAAAAAAAACCCGCAACAGCCGTTGCGGGTTTTTATTTTGTTTCAATTTGTAAGTTGCGTGTTTACTTAACACTCGGTCCTGCAGCGACTAACGCTTTGCCGTTTTCTGTATCAGTGAACTTCTCAAAGTTCGCTACAAAACGCTGCGCGAGATCTTTCGCTTTTAAGTTCCAGTCTTCTGCATCCTCGTAAGTATTACGTGGATCGAGGATAGCGCTATCTTCAACACCCGCCAATTCAGTTGGCATAGCCAAGTTGAAGTATGGCAACTGATGGAATTCAGCATCTTCAATTGAGCCGTCGAGAATGGCATCGATGATCGCGCGCGTCGCTTTAATCGAGATACGTTTACCAGTACCATTCCAGCCGGTATTTACCAAATATGCCTCGGCGCCAGCTGCTTCCATACGTTTTACTAATACTTCAGCGTATTGGGTAGGATGCAATGTCAAAAAAGCCGCGCCAAAACAGCTTGAAAACGTTGGCGTAGGTTCCGTAACACCACGTTCAGTACCCGCCAATTTAGCCGTAAAGCCCGATAAAAAGTGATACTGCGCCTGCTCTTTAGTGAGTTTCGATACTGGCGGCAACACGCCAAACGCATCGGCAGTTAGGAAAATCACTTTCTTCGCGTGGCCCGCTTTTGAAACAGGTTTAACGATATTATCGATGTGATAAATAGGATAAGAAACGCGCGTATTCTCGGTTTTGCTATTGTCATCAAAATCAACGCTGCCATCTTCGCGCACGGTCACGTTTTCTAATAACGCATCGCGACGAATGGCATTATAAATATCAGGTTCCGCTTCTTTCGACAGGTTGATCGTTTTCGCATAACAACCGCCTTCGAAGTTAAATACGCCATCGTCATCCCAACCGTGTTCATCATCACCGATAAGGGCGCGCTTTGGATCCGTCGACAATGTTGTTTTGCCCGTTCCCGATAAACCGAAGAACACTGCCACATCACCGTCTTTGCCCACGTTAGCCGAGCAGTGCATCGAGGCCATACCTTGTAGCGGCAAGAAGTAGTTCATCATCGAGAACATACCTTTCTTCATCTCACCGCCATACCACGTACCGCCGATTAACTGAATTTTTTCGGTCAGGTTAAACGCTACGAAATTTTCTGAGTTAAGACCTTGCTCTTGCCAATCTGGATTAATGCATTTTGCTCCGTTCATCACCACAAAGTCAGGCTCAAACGTTTCTAACTCTTCGCCTGAAGGACGGATAAACATATTCTTCACAAAATGCGCTTGCCACGCCACCTCAGTAATAAAGCGCACCGCTAAGCGTGTATCTTCATTAGCACCACAATACGTATCAACGACGAACAAACGCTTGTTTGATAGCTGGTTAGTCACTAATCCTTTTAAGTGGGTCCAAGTTTCTTGTGACATCGCCTTGTTGTCATTTTTGCCTTGATCTGCCCACCATACAGTGTCCCGTGTCGTGTCATCTTTAACGATGTATTTATCTTTTGGTGAACGACCGGTAAAGATACCCGTGTCGACTGCAACGGCACCGAGCTTGGTCACGGTTCCTTTTTCAAAACCATGCAGGTCATTGCGAGTTTCTTCCTCAAATAACACATCATAAGAGGGGTTATGAACAACTTCTTGGACATCATTGATGCCGTAGCGGCTCAGATCCAAATTTGGCATGACAAGGGCTCCTGAGATACGGTCTTGCATTAAACGAACGTTACTTCTTGCGGCACACGCATTAATCCCTTTACGCACTCGCCACAAGCATAAAATTTGGTCGCGAATGTTACCTTTAATTGACAAAAAAAGATAGGGCAAAATTTTCTCAGTCCGTTAGAATGCCCCCTCTTTTACTTAATATTTAACTAAAGTTGTTTTGTCCTTATGCGTGACTCATTTAAGTCAAGAATCGGATTTGTGCTGGCAGCAGCAGGATCGGCTGTTGGTTTAGGTAACATTTGGGGGTTTCCAACCCAGGTTGCTAACCATGGTGGCGGCGCTTTTTTGCTGGTTTATTTGTGTGTGATTTTTGTCCTTGCTATTCCCGCGCTTTATAGCGAAATGCTGATTGGTCATCATGCCCAAGCCAACCCTGTTCGCTCGCTCAAACAACTTAGCGAAGGACGCATGCGCCCTGTTGGTGGGACGATGGGACTACTCAACGTCATTGGCTCATGTTTAATGTTAAGTTTCTATCACATCGTTGCCGGTTGGATGTTAGTTCACGCACTAGGCTATCTTGCCACAGCCATGGGCTTGTCAGGCGTTGCTGAATTTTTACTTACCGGCAGCATGGTACGCGATTTAGTTTTTACTTCGGTGTTTTTGGTTCTCACCGCATCCGTCGTACTTAAAGGTGTCGAACAAGGTATCGAACTCTGGTCAAAACGCTTGATGCCGCTTCTGGTTGTTCTATTAGTCGGGCTCATCGTTTACATAGCCAGTTTACCGGGTGCGGGTGAAGGTTTTAAAACCTATCTGATCCCAGAGGTTGAACAATTCACTGATCCCGATATCTATATCGCCGCCATGGGTCAGGCATTCTTCTCTTTATCGATTGGCTTGGGTGGCATGATGATTTACGGATCGTATTTGCGCCCCGGAGCACAGTTGGGTCGTTTAAGTTTATCTGTAGCCGCGTTAGATACGTTGGTCGCATTTTTAGCAGGCTTGCTGATTATTCCTGCATTATTTGTGGCTATTAAATTGGGCGTTTCCGTTGAACAAGGTAACCAGTTTATTGGTGAGGGACAGCTGATATTCGCTGTTTTACCGGAGCTGTTCGGCAGTATGGGCTTTGCCGGTTTATGGGTTGGCTTTGGCTTCTTTATTTTACTCAGCATCGCGGCACTCACATCGACTATGGCTCAGGCTGAGGTGCCCGTCTCTTATTTATTAGAAGAGCACGACTTACCTCGCCCAGTCGCCGTTGCCATTGCCATGCTCGTAATCGCGTTGCTCGCACTATCCTTGGTGCTTTGGTTTGAGCCGCTGTTTGGCTGGGTAGTTACCGCTGTAACCCAATTCCAATTACCGCTGTCGGGATTGTTTTACTTGCTGGTTGTTGGGTGGTTCTGGAAACGTAGTAACCATGTTACAGCGCTGGCAGCGCAGGGCTTGCGCTACCGATTACTACGTTGGCACTTACGGTATATTTGCCCAGTCTTAATGGGGCTGGTTTTTTACCAAAGCGCGATTGCTTAGCTGATTAAGGGCGTTGTCCAGCAAATTTTTGTTGCAGCGCCTCAGCCACACGCCCATCCACAAACTCGCCAACGTCGCCGCCATGCAAAGCAACTTCTTTAACTAGAGTCGACGAAATAAAGGAGTTTTCTTCAGCGGGTGTTAAAAACACACTTTCCAGCTCGGGGAATAGTCGTCGATTCATATTGGCAAGTTGGAATTCGTACTCAAAATCCGAGACCGCGCGCAAGCCACGAATCAATACCGATGCATCATGGTCCTTAGCAAAATTAACTAACAGTCCTGAAAAACCCACCACACGCACATTGTCCAACTTCTCAGTCACTTGTTGAGCTAATAGTACCCGTTCTTGCAAGCTAAATAACGGCTTCTTACTTGGACTTTCCGCTACACCGACGATGATCTCACTGAACAGGCTTGCAGCGCGCTCGATAAGGTCGGCGTGGCCATTGGTTATGGGATCAAAAGTGCCAGGGTAAATAGCTCTACGATGCATAGGTTCCTCGTTTTAACGTTGTGCAAACTTTACAGTACATCCTCAAAACTGGCTCATCTTTATAGCTTTTGCAAATTAAGGATGCGGCTTTCAGTGAACATGCGTAAAATACAGGGTAATGTTAAGAAAGCCAAATGACTGAACAGGATTTCGTAATGAACACAAATTTTTATCAGCACCTTAATGAGCAACTCGAACAGACCAAATCAGACGGTCTGTACAAAAAAGAACGTATTATCACTTCTGATCAAAGTTCTGAAATTACCGTTAATGGCCAACAAGTGTTGAACTTTTGTGCCAACAATTACTTAGGCCTTGCCAATCATCCGGACCTAATTAAAGCGGCTAAGCAAGGTCTTGATGAACACGGCTTTGGTACTGCGTCGGTGCGTTTTATTTGTGGTACGCAAGATATTCACAAAACACTGGAAACTAAACTGAGTGACTTTCTGGGTACCGAAGACACGATTCTTTATTCTTCGTGTTTTGACGCCAATGGGGGTCTATTTGAGACCTTGATGGGCCCAGAGGACGCTATTATCAGCGATGAGTTAAACCACGCCAGCATTATTGATGGCATCCGTCTTAGTAAAGCAAAACGCTACCGCTACAAAAACAATAACCTTGATGACCTTGAACAACAACTTAAACAAGCCGATGCTGATGGCGCACGTTTTAAGTTGATTGCGACCGACGGTGTATTCTCGATGGACGGTGTTATTGCCGATCTTAAAGGTATCTGTGACTTAGCAGATAAATATGACGCCTTGGTGATGATGGATGACTGCCACGCAACTGGCTTCTTAGGCGCTAATGGTAAAGGTACCCATGAATACTGCGACGTTTTGGGTCGCGTTGATATCATCACCGGAACGTTGGGTAAAGCTTTAGGCGGTGCTTCCGGTGGTTACACATCGGGCAAAAAGGAAGTGATCGATTGGTTACGTCAGCGTTCGCGTCCTTATTTATTCTCTAACTCGGTAGCACCGGCTATCGTTCAAGCATCCATCAAAGTACTTGAAATGCTTGAACAGGGTAACGAATTACGTGAACGACTCTGGAATAACGCAACCTATTTCAGAACCGAAATGGAAGCGGCGGGCTTTACCCTCAGCGGTGCTGACCATGCGATTATTCCGGTCATGATTGGCGACGCTCGCCTTGCTTCTGAAATGGCTGATCGTTTGCTCGAAGAAGGTATCTATGTCATCGGATTCTCGTTCCCTGTCGTACCTAAGGGCAAAGCGCGTATCCGTACGCAAATGTCTGCGGCACACACACGCGAACAACTTGACCGCACTATTGAAGCATTCACACGTATTGGTAAAGAGCTCGGCGTTATTTAACGCCGAGTCTGGGGACTGATTATGAAAGCACTAGCGAAACTGCATTCAAAGCCGGGTATTTGGATGACCGACGTCGAGAAGCCGGAATTTGGTTATAACGACGTACTCATCAAAATTAAGAAAACCGCGATTTGCGGTACCGATGTTCACATTTATAAATGGGACGATTGGTCACAAAAAACGATTCCAGTGCCTATGGTTGTAGGCCACGAATACGTGGGTGAAGTAGCCGCCATGGGTGATGGCGTGCGCGGCTTTGAAGTCGGTGATCGTGTATCCGGTGAAGGGCATATTACCTGTGGTCACTGCCGCAACTGTCGTGCTGGACGCCGTCATTTGTGCCGCAATACCTATGGTGTTGGGGTCAACCGCCCTGGTGCCTTTGCCGAGTACCTCGTTATCCCGGCTGACAACGCATTTAAGTTGCCGGACGACGTCACCGACGATATGGCGGCCATCATGGATCCTTTGGGTAATGCGGTACATACCGCCCTTGCCTTTGATCTCGTTGGCGAGGATGTTCTGATTACCGGCGCAGGTCCTATCGGTATTATGGCGGCGGCAGTGGCTCGCCATGTCGGGGCACGTCATGTAGTGATCACCGATGTGAATGAGTACCGACTTGAGCTAGCCAAAAAGATGGGTGTAACTCGTGCCGTTAACGTGGCTGAAGAGAGTCTCAAAGACGTTATGTCAGAGCTGGGCATGAAAGAAGGCTTTGACGTTGGGCTAGAGATGTCCGGTGTACCGTCAGCATTCTCGCAAATGCTCGCGACGATGAACCATGGCGGTAAGGTGGCAATGTTAGGAATTCCACCTGAAAACGTTGCCATTGACTGGAACGAAGTTATCTTTAAGGGACTGGTCATTAAAGGTATCTATGGTCGTGAAATGTTTGAAACTTGGTACAAAATGGCCAGTTTGCTGCAATCAGGCTTAGATATTTCACCTATATTGACCCATCAAATGTCAGTTGATGACTACGAGGAAGGGTTCGAAACCATGGTTTCGGGTCAGTCCGGTAAAGTTATTCTTAATTGGGACTAACGATGACTCAGTCTGTTCGTCATATTTCATTGGTAGAAGCCCACCAAGCATGGGCTTCGGATGCCTCTCCTGTGTTCGTTGATATTAGAGATCCGCAATCCTTTCAAGCGGGTCATATCCCCAATGCACAACCACTCAACAACGACAATATCAGTGACTTCTTAGCGAATACCGATAAAGACACGCAGGTCATTGTTGTGTGTTACCACGGTATAAGCAGTCAACAAGCCGCGCTGGTGCTGGAATCGCAAGGCCTCACGCAAGTGAGTAGCATGGATGGCGGCTTTACCGCTTGGCAAACGGCCTACCCAGAAGCGGTCGAGCAGGGCTAAATTAATGAAACGCTTACTCACAACTCAGGATGGTCCTTACCTTCAGCAGTTATATGCGTGGCTTCGTAGCCAAGGTATCCCTGTCAGTGTGAGTGAGCGAAATGGCAAACTAGATTTGTTACTGCATCAAAGCAGTTACGAGGCACGGGCTCGCCAACTTATAGACGAGTTTAAGGCTGACCCAGACATCATTGCGGTTCGTGAACAGACAAAAAATCGTGAATTGCTAAATGACCTGATGAAAAATACAGGTTGGTTAACCCGCATCATTGCCGTGGTTTGCGTGCTTATGTTTATAGGCATTATGGCGGGCGGTGATACTTTTGTTCGTTACTTTATCATTAGTGATAGCTTTTCTCAGCTCCCGCTCGATGCCCCTTGGCGATTTATAACGCCCGCCTTTCTTCACTTTTCCGCTACCCACATCGTTTTTAACTTATTTTGGTGGTGGTATTTAGGTGGTCGGATAGAGGTCTATTTAGGGACACGTTGGTTGTTTGCCTTGTTCGTACTTACCGCTGTCAGTGCTAACGTGATTCAATTTCAGGTAAGTGGTCCTAATTTTGGCGGGATGTCTGGTGTGGTTTACGGTTTATTGGGTTTTTGTTGGCTATATAGTGGGCAGCGCAATACTCCACTTAAACTGCCACCTGCACTCATTCTATTTATGCTGGGTTGGCTGATACTTGGCTACACCAATGTACTCTGGGTCAACGTGGCAAACGAAGCTCACCTAGCTGGGCTGATAGCAGGTTGCATTGCAGGGATCACCGTTCGCAAACTCACGCCCAAACCGCGCTATTGATAAATATATTTCGTGAAAATGACTTGCTTGATCACCGTACTGCCGGTCTCCTTCGCCATCAATCGCTGTGCTTGTTCAAAACACTTAAGTCGCAACTGATCTCTGCCCGTCATTGTTCTGATTTGCTGTTCACTCGCTGTACTTAGGATCTGAATAAAAGCATCTCTCAACAATGGAGCGTGATGCTCTACCACGCTCACATTTTGTGGATTATCGACCATGACCTCTACAGCAACCCGAATAAAGCCAAGTCGATACTCTTCTTTATCCTTAATAAAATTTGTAATGATATCTGGCTCAAATCCATAGTAAGCGACATCCTGAGCTCGCGCGGCGCTTGCCGAGAATAGCGTAAGACTGAAAAGTAACAAAATGCTGAACAACCAACGTTGCAAGGTCATAATTCATTAGCCTTTATAATGTTTAACGGCAGTGGCTTTGGTATGATAGCCAAAGAATATCATGAGCACCAATCACTATGTCTATTGAATTTCTCAGTACCGAACCTTGTTGTTGGCAGCGTGCCTCCGATATCCAACTAGAGCCAACCGTCCGAGATTGGTTACTAGACGAGAGTTCACTTACAGCCAAGTTACGTTCGTTACCAGGCTCTTTTGCGGTGGAACTCATCGGTCAAACTGCGGCATCACCCTTTGCCAATGAACGTTCAAAGTTTCCACAGCAAACTCTTTTTGTTGTTCGGGAAGTACTACTCACTCTAGACGAGCGTCCATTCGTATTCGCTCGTAGCGTTTTTCCTATATCGGCGGCAGACCGGCATAACCTTAATTTGGGTGAGCTCGGGACACAGTCGTTAGGTCAGTCATTATTTAACCAGCCCGATTTAACTCGCTCGACTTTTGAAGTTACTCAACTACCCTTAAACCATGGTATCAACGAAATTAATCAGCACTTTTACCAGCAAAAAGGCCCTCTTTGGGGACGACGGAGCCTGTTCGAAACCCAGGGACAAAGTGTTTTAGTAAGCGAGTTTTTCTTAAGCCCTGTACCGATATACTGAGGTAATCAATGAATAAACTTAACAGCTATTGGCGTTTAATGCGCGCTGACCGTCCTATTGGTACTTATTTGCTCGCATGGCCAACGTTATGGGCACTTCTTATTGCCGGTGACGGTAATCCACCGCTCAAAATCGTGGTCATATTTATGTTAGGTACATTTTTAATGCGCTCAGCAGGCTGTGTGATTAATGACTTCGCAGACCGTAATCTTGATGGTCATGTGGAGCGCACAAAATTACGCCCTCTTGCTGCCGGTGAGGTCAACAGCACCGAGGCCATCCTGTTATTCTTTGGACTTTTGATACTCGCATTTCTGCTGGTGCTTCAGTTTAATACACAAACCATTATGCTGGCTTTTGCCGCAGCCGGTGTGGCATCTCTCTATCCATTTTGCAAACGCTGGACACAACTTCCTCAAGTCGTGTTAGGTATCGCGTTTAGCTTCGGTATTTTGATGGCATTTAGTGCGCTGAATAGCGATCAATGGTGGCTTGCGGGTGGCTTATTTATTGCTAATATCGTTTGGACCATTGCCTACGATACCGAGTACGCTATGGCGGATCGAGCAGATGACCTCAAAGTAGGCATAAAAAGTACAGCCATCCTGTTCGGTCGTTACGATAGACTCATTATCGCTGTCTTGCAGGTTGTGACTTTAATTATTCTCGCCGTGGTTTGGCATCACCTCAATGTGCAGTGGTACGCTTGGCTCGGTCTCATAGCCGCCGCTTGTCTGTTTAGTTATCAACATTGGATGATACGAGAACGAGCACCTAAGGCCTGTTTCCAAGCCTTTCTGCATAATCACTACATTGGAATGGTTATTGGCGTCAGCCTTGCGCTTCACTACTGGTATTAATGAGTCGAGCGGATGGTCAACGCATTTAGTCTGCGCTGACCATCAACTGTTGCACCGATTGACGAATCGTCTGCAAGATTGTCGGATCGAGCAACTCATCTATGTCGTCACTTAATGGACCTATTTCAGGCGCAGCCACTTGATCGCCATCATCGTTGACTTGCAAGAGAGATTGGGCCTTAAGGCTTGCGATAAAACTTGTCATGACTTTCTTATCATAGAACTCTGGCGCATCAATGCCATGAATCGAGCTGAGTCGTTCAGCGAGCGTTATCGACTGACGCTCAAGTTCGGCACGCTTAATCGGCTGCGCTTGCTGCAACAACTCTAAAACGATTGCATAACGCTGTAACGTCTCGCTTGCGCTGCCCGCCAATAATTTAAGTTGTAACCACGCCGCCGTTTCGCGGTTTGCTGCGCGCACCATCTCACCATCAAGGCTAATAAGCTGTTGGCGTTCTAATTCTTCTACGATAGCACGCACCCAAGTATCTAAATCCTTGTCGCTGTGTGACAAAAATAACTCAGCCTGCAACATGGGGTATACCGCGCTACAACGCTCGATAATAGTTGTGACGTTCACTTTTTGCTTGGCATGAATCAAAGATGCAATCACACCGGGTAATATCATTAAGTGAAGTACATTATTTCGGTAATACGTCATTGCAATAGCATTCGCTGCGTGCAAGGAGATGACCTGCCCCATTGAGTCATCTTCTACGTCAAACTTATCGGTGCGTAGCGCCAACGACAACAGCTCTTCTGCTGACTGCTCAGGTACGTTGACGTGATGCGTATATGGCACCTCGCGTAGTAAATTCAGGTAAACATTGATTTGGGCAATCAGTTCTTCTCGCGTTAGCGCATTATGCTCCGAACTTAATAGCGCCAATGCCGTGAGATTAACGCTATTGGCAGCCGCACAATCATTGATACCGCGCATGACTTGCTCGGCTAAGCCATTGACCGTCGGTGTTAACCAACTGGGTCTTTCGGGCTCTTCTGCGCCTCGTGTGACAGAACGCTGCCAGTCATCAACATGGTCATCCATATAGGCTTTTAAATCGATGGGCGAGCCGAAAGTAACAAATCCCTGACCAAAGTTTTTCAGCTTAGTGACGGACTTCAAAACTTGGAACAACGATTCTTTCTCTTTATTTTTACCTTTGAGCTCTTTGAGGTAAGTTGCTACCTCCATTACGTGCTCATAACCTAAGTACACGGGTACAATCGAAATCGGTCTTTGCTGACCTCTCAACATACCTTGCACGGTCATGGCAAACATACCCGTCTTAGGCGGCAATAAACGCCCCGTACGTGAGCGTCCACCCTCGGTAAAGTATTCGACCGGGTAGCCTTTCTGGAACAACCAGCATAGATACTCACGAAATACAGATGAATAGAGCTTGTTGCCGCGAAACGAACGACGAATAAAGAATGCGCCGCCACGGCGGAAAATCGAACCCACAGGGAAAAAGTTTAAATTAACCCCTGCGGCGATATGCGGAGGTACAAGACCTTGCTTATAGATAACGTAACTTAGCAGCAAGTAATCCATATGACTTCGGTGACAAGGTACATAAATGATTTCATGCCCTTGCTGAGCAAGCTTACGCACTTCATCGGCGCCGCGTACATCGATACCGTTATAGATTCGACTCCACATCCATGTCATAAAGCGATCTAATACACGTACCAGGGTTTCGCTGTAGTTTGCGGCAATTTCGTTTAAATAGCCTTTAGCCTTTTTTAAGGCTTGCGCCTCATCCACTTTATTCGAGCGTTGCTCATCTTTTATCGCCTTTTTAAGCGCCGGTGTTTTCAGAAGCTGGTTCAAAAGTTCATTGCGATCGCTCAATTTAGGACCCGCAACCGCATAACGCATGCGCACAAAGTGGACCCGTGCCACACGCGCTAGTTTATGCGCGATACGATAATCGGCGCCACTTTGACGACTCATCTGGCCTAAGCTTACAGGACGCGACATGCGGCATAGAACTTGACGCCCGGAGAACATGATCAACCAGAACTTACGCAAATGCCCCGGGTTATCTAAGTCACCGGTCATGGCATTTCCCGCGTGGGCCTCTTGTCCGGGCTTGCGGCCCCAAAATATCCCCACTGGGAGTAATTGTACATCCAGCTCAGGATCGGCTTGATGCGCTTCTAGTAGCGCTTGAAATTGCGAAAGTGCTCGTGCTGAAGCGGCGTCATCGCGCTCCGGTAACAGTAGCACTCGATCAAACGACTTTCCGTTGATGTACAGGGGCTGTTGAGGATCGGGTAGCTGATTTTCACGCGCGGAACGCTGCAAAATGGCGAAGTCAGACTTGGCATTTGAGCGCATCACGTACACTACAGGTGCTACCGTGATATCCGCCTGATCGGCCTCAGGCTTATCAATTATGGTCATTGCTCGTGTCATCCAACGGATAGGATGTTTAAAGAGCGCGTAACTCCAACTCACCGCGGTCATGATATTCCTTGCTACCCTTGCGTTTAAAACAGTAAGACAATAATCATAACAATTCCGTTCGAAAAAGTCGTCGAATAAAATGACTTGCATCTCAACAATACCTGTATATACTCACAGTATACTGTACAGATAAACAGGTAATTGCTATGCGTCCACTGACTCCCAGACAAGCCGAAATTCTTGAGTTAATTAAAGATAACTTACAAGCAACCGGTATGCCGCCTACGCGCGCCGAAATCGCGAGTCGGTTGGGCTTTCGCTCAGCCAACGCTGCTGAAGAGCATTTAAAAGCGTTAGCCAAAAAGGGCGTGATTGAAATCATGCCGGGCATGTCTCGCGGCATTCGCTTAGTGGCTGAAGATATAGAAGAAGAGCTTGGCTTGCCGCTCATTGGTCAAGTGGCAGCTGGTGAGCCCATATTGGCCCAAGAGCATATCGAACGCCATTATCAACTCGATGAATCAATGTTTTATCCCAGTGCACAATTTTTGCTTCGTGTTAACGGGATGAGCATGAGAAATATTGGAATTTTGGACGGTGATTTGCTCGCTGTCCATAAAACTGAACAAGCGCGCAATGGGCAGATTGTAGTCGCCCGCGTTGAAGACGAAGTCACGGTTAAACGGTTTGAACAAAAAGGTCGTCAAGTACTATTGCATCCCGAGAACGAAGAGTTCTCTACGATTGTTGTCGACCTTGCCCAGCAAGTATTTGCTATCGAAGGACTTGCCGTTGGCATCATTCGTAACGGAGCATCTTTATGAAAAGACTACAATCAAACAGCAGCAATCACCCTGGACTATGGACATACAACAATCAACAGGCCGAAGTGATTACGCCTAATGTTGTTCCGCCTAGCTTATCAGCGGCACTTGAAGCGGCAGTACACAGCATCGGACAGCGCTGGATTACAGTTATCGGCGGACAGGCGAGTTTTGTACAACAACTTGTTAACGCAGGTATTCCTCGCCAACGTATTCGTTGGCTACGCCCAGGCAAGACGGACGATCGCGCATGGGCACTCGAACAAGCCGTATTATCAGGAACCAGTGACGTTGTGGTCGCTTGGGTTAGTGGCTTCGACAAGCGCGCTGCGCAGCGTATTCGTCTATCATCTCGAGTGAGCCAAACCCAGAGCTTCATGTTTGAAGAGGATGTATTAACCCCCCACCTGCACTAATCCCCCAACAGGGTTAATACATTTCTGGCTGCTTCGGCAGCCTTTTTTTTAACATTTATGGACACTTTTTAACCATTTAACGTTTTTGATCTAGATCTTTGTGTAGATTTTAGTTAATAAATGATACTACCCAACTATATAAATTAGTATAACTTATAAACTACAACAAAGAGTTGGTAGAGAAAGTGATTTCTGGGGAGAAGCTGTTCCTTTTTCTGCTTACCTCTTTGTTCTTCCAAGCTAGCATTTTGCTCAAGCAGAGAAGAATGAGAGGAGAAGTCACGTGAAAATGAAGCCGTTATGGGCACTACCCCTGTTGTATAGTGCATCTGCGCTTTCCCAAGAGCGCAGCCTCAACCTCACGAAAGGTGTAACAGAAGTCAGTCGGGACGTTTACGACTTGCACATGACGATATTTTATATCTGCTGTGTAATCGGTGTTGTCGTTTTTGGACTGATGTTCTATTCAATGATTAGACACCGCAAATCCCGCGGTCGTGAGCCCGCGAAGTTCCATGAGAATGTAAAGGTTGAAATTCTTTGGACGCTGATTCCGTTCCTTATTTTGGTGGGTATGGCGATACCTGCAACATCGACCTTAATAGCAATGGAAGATACATCAGATGCTGACGTAACTATTCAGGTCACCGGATCCCAATGGAAATGGCACTACAAATATTTTGATCGCGAAGTAGAATTTTTTAGTCGCTTAGCGACTCAACAACAACAAATAGATAATAAGTTTGATAAGAGTGAAAACTACCTTAGAGAGGTCGATAACCCACTTGTTTTGCCGACGGGTCAAAAGGTTCGTTTTCTCGTCACCTCTGACGATGTTATCCACAGTTGGTGGGTACCTGATTTTGCCGTTAAAAAGGATGCCAATCCCGGCTTTATTAACGAAGCCTGGACTCGAATTGATGAACCCGGTATTTATCGCGGTCAGTGTGCCGAGTTGTGCGGCAAAGACCACGGCTTTATGCCCATCGTTGTAATTGCAAAGACCCCTGAAGACTACGCTAAATGGATCGACGAGACAGAAGCAAAGCAAATTGCCGAGCAAAAGCGCCAGCAAGAATTGCTTGATATGGAAATGTCGATGGACGAGTTAATGGCGATGGGTGAGAAAATTTATAACAGTACGTGTGCTGCATGTCATCAGCCTAACGGTCAAGGCATTTCAGGCACCTTCCCTGCGCTTGCAGGCAGTCCGATTGCGTCTAAGCCAGAAAATATCGATAAGCACATTGATATTGTTTTGCACGGTGTCCAAGGATCAGCGATGCAAGCTTTTGCCCAGCAATTAACAATGCAAGAGCTGGCTTCTGTTATTACATACGAGCGTAATGCCTGGGGTAATGATACGGGCGAGATGGTACAAGCCGCCGACATTAACGCAGCAATGAATAAATAAGGAGACGGTGATGAGCACAGTAGTGGACGATCACAATCACGAAGCACACCACGATCATAAGCCGTCTGGCATTACTCGTTGGTTGTTTACCACAAACCACAAAGATATTGGTTCGATGTATTTGTGGTTTAGTTTAATTATGTTTTTTGTTGGCGGTGCAATGGCGATGGTCATTCGTGCCGAACTTTTTCAACCGGGTTTACAGCTGGTGGAGCCTCAGTTTTTTAACCAGATGACCACCGTGCATGGACTCGTTATGATTTTTGGCGCCGTAATGCCGGCCTTTACGGGACTTGCGAACTGGATGGTGCCGATGATGATTGGCGCACCTGATATGGCATTGCCACGCATGAATAACTGGAGCTTTTGGATTCTTCCATTCGCCTTCGTGATTCTTTTGTCATCATTATTCATGGAAGGCGGCGGTCCCGACTTTGGCTGGACGTTCTACGCGCCGCTCTCAACAACGTACAGTAATGACTCCACAGCGCTGTTCGTATTCGCCGTACACATCATGGGTATTTCATCCATTATGGGCGCGATCAACGTTATCGTAACCATATTCAACATGCGCGCGCCGGGCATGACTTACATGAAGATGCCTTTATTTGTCTGGACGTGGTTAATTACTGCCTTTTTATTGATTGCCGTCATGCCTGTACTTGCAGGCGCTGTGACGATGGTCCTCACCGATAAGTACTTTGGCACCAGCTTTTTTAATGCCGCCGGCGGCGGTGATCCGGTCATGTTCCAGCATATTTTCTGGTTCTTCGGTCACCCCGAGGTCTACATTATGATATTGCCGTCTTTCGGCATTATTTCAGCGATCATACCGACTTTCTCAAGGAAAAAATTATTTGGTTATTCCTCGATGGTGTATGCAACCGCCTCGATTGCCATTTTATCGTTTCTGGTCTGGGCACATCATATGTTTACTACAGGTATGCCCGTTTTCGCCGAGCTCTTTTTCATGTACTGCACGATGCTAATTGCTGTACCGACAGGTGTTAAAGTCTTTAACTGGGTTGCCACGATGTGGCGAGGCGCGATTTCGTTTGAGGTTCCCATGCTATTCGCACTCGCATTCGTGATTTTGTTCACGATTGGCGGCTTCTCCGGTGTCATGCTTGCGATGACCCCTGTCGACTTCCAGTATCATGATACTTACTTTGTCGTCGCTCACTTTCATTACGTGTTGGTAACCGGAGCAATCTTCTCTGTCATGGCAGCAAGCTATTATTGGCTGCCGAAGTGGACCGGACACATGTACGATACAACATTGGCAAGGCTGCACTTCTGGTGCTCTCTCATCTCGGTTAATGTGTTGTTTTTCCCAATGCATTTCGCGGGATTAGCCGGTATGCCTCGTCGTATCCCCGACTACGCGGTGCAGTTCGCAGATATCAACCAAATCACCAGTATCGGCGGCTTCGCCTTTGGTTTATCACAACTCATCTTTTTATGGTTGGTGATCAAATGTGCGCGTGGTGGCGAAAAAGCAGCAGCCAAGCCATGGGATGGCGCGGAAGGCCTCGAGTGGACCGTTCCGTCACCAGCTCCCTATCACACGTTTGAGACACCACCCAAAGTGGAGTGATCTTATGTCTGATAAACGTGCTAACAATAGTAAAATCGTCAAACGCCTGCTACTCACCGTAGCAGGCATGTTTGCCTTTGGTTTTGCGCTGGTACCGTTGTATAACGTATTTTGCGAGGTCACCGGATTTAACGGACGTACCAACAACGAACCTGCTGCGGTCAGTCAACATGAGGTCGATAAAAGTCGTACCGTCAGAGTGCAATTTATTACGCGAACAGCACAGGGCATTCCGTGGAAGTTCGAACCGGAAATTAAAGAGGTGCGCGTTCATCCTGGCGAAGTACGTGTCGTAAACTTTCTTGCCGCGAACCCAACGCCTGATGATATGGTCGCTCAAGCGATTCCTTCTATCGCGCCAGCAGAGGCATCACTTTATCTTAATAAAGTCGAATGTTTTTGTTTCAATCAGCAACCGCTGGCCGCCGGCAACGATGCCAAAATGCCAATGCAGTTTTATATTGACCCTGACATTCCAGCCCATATCACCACCTTCACCCTGTCATACACGCTGTATGATATGACAGCCAACGCGACGCCAGAAGCTCTGGCTTTGCTTGAGTCAACAGAATAAGGAATACGTCGTTATGGCAGAACAACAACAAAGTTATTATGTACCACCGTCAAGCATTTGGCCCATCGTGGGAGCGCTTGGCTTAGGATTAATTGCATGGGGCGCCGCCCATACCGTTATTGAAGCAACCAGCGATACGCAAGGTTGGGGGTCGCACGTTCTTTTCGCCGGATTTGGTGTCATTGCGGTGATGCTGTTCGGTTGGTTCCGCGATCAGATCAATGAAACAATGAGCGGACTTCATAGCGATCAACTCGACACCTCTTATAAGCAAGGTATGAGTTGGTTCATCTTCTCTGAGGTGATGTTTTTTGGTGCCTTTTTTGGCGCGCTTTTCTACGCGCGAATGATTGCGGTGCCTTGGTTAGATGGCGCCAGCAATAACGTCATGACAGGTGAAGTTTTATGGCCTCAGTTCGTTGCTCAATGGCCTCTCGTTGAAACACCGGGTGGAACCAAAACACAAGCGATGGGCTGGTACGGATTACCATTGATTAATACCGTCATCTTGATCACCAGTTCGATAACCTGCCATTTTGCCCACGTGGGTCTGGAGAAAAACAAACGGACCCAACTCACTGCAATGCTTGGCCTAACAATAGTGCTCGGCATGATATTTCTCTATTTGCAAGGCACTGAGTATGTGCATGCTTACGAGGAGTTGGGACTCACCTTACAATCTGGCGTTTACGGAAACACCTTTTATCTGTTAACAGGCTTCCATGGCATGCATGTCACGCTAGGCACACTGATGTTGATCATTATGTTTTTACGCGTGCTTAAAGGACACTTCACGCCACAAAAGCATTTCGCCTTTCAGGCAACTAGTTGGTACTGGCACTTCGTTGACGTGGTGTGGATTTGCCTATTTGTAATTGTGTATGTCCTTTAAGGCTTAATAGGGCCTTGGATGAAACGGTAAAAAGCCTGCATACGCCGCGATCACCATGAGCAGTAAAACGATCGCGGCGATACCCACCCGACGTCCTAAATAACGCGACATCGGCGGTTTTTCTGGGTCATTGCTCAACATCACGAACAGAGCGCGAAATAAATTAAAAATCATATAAAGAAGAAGCGCGACAATAATGAGTTTGAATAGAAGTAACATAAAAATCCCCTTAGTAGCGTCAATAGTTACTGTGATTGCTATTGCCATTTTGGTCAAGTTGGGATTCTGGCAACTCGATCGCGCTCAACAGAAACAACAGCTGTTCACCGACTTTGCGCAGGCACAAAATCAGCAGGCTCGCCCACTGACAGACAAACTATCGGATCGCAACTCCCTAAACCGCTTCGAGTTAATTAGCGTTACAGGACAAATCGATACTAAACGCTACTTTTTGCTCGATAATCAAATGGTTGAAGGGCAACCTGGCTATCACGTCATTGCTTTACTCAAAAGCACTCAATTAAGTGAGCTGTTACCTGTTAACTTAGGTTGGATAGCGGCGCCACGGTCCCGCTCAGAAATTCCAACCGTCGAGTTACCGCAACAGGAATTAACAATAGAAGGTTTAGTTCGCATCCCTCAGGCGAATCAATTTATTTCTCAAGTATTTGAGGAGCAACACACGAAATGGCCAAAACGCGTCCAAGAGTTTATCCCGCAAACCATTAGTGAGCACACGGGGATAGCGCTAAAACCTTATGAGCTATTGTTGGTTTCGCCACAACTGAAAGGTTTTCGGCAACAGTGGGAGCCTCAAGTCATGGCACCGGAAAAACATCAGGCTTACGCGGTGCAATGGTTTTCACTCGCTATTGCCTGCTTAGTGGTATACCTTGTAGTGCTATACAAATTAAATAAATCAAAACAAGAGGAGACACCATGAGCTCCCTCACACGCTCACAACGCACGTTGCTCATTGTTATTGCAGTATTCGCTCTGCCCGTCATAGGCGCATGGCTGACCCTTAAAACACATTGGTATCAGCCCGCTACCAATAAAGGCGTGTTGCTTGAGCAACCGCTCGCGTTATCGCAACTCGAAGTGTTACCGGAAGGTTGGCGCGTCGCTTATCGAATGCCGGACGAGTGCAGTCAGCAATGTAAGAATACATTATATGTGCTGGGTCAGCTCGATGTGGCTTTGGGAAAAGATAGCGACCGCGTGACCCCCGTCGTGCTATCACCACACACGGTGTCCAAACAACGCGAGTTGCCTCATTGGCAGGATATTGTAGCCATACAGTCACCCGAGATCATAAACGCCGTGAAGGTCATTCCGTCAGATCATGTATTTATCATCGATCCACAAGGCCACGTCATGCTGCACTACCCCACTTATGCCGATCATGAAACGATGGTTTTAGAAGGCAAGAACATCTTGGCTGACCTTCGCAAAATGTTAAAGCTTTCTCGGATTGGGTAGGATTGACTCATGCGTACACTCGTTAAAATCAGTTTGCTTTTAGCATTTTGTGTAATTGTTCTCGGTGCTTATACCCGACTTACCGAGGCGGGTTTGGGGTGTCCTGACTGGCCTGGCTGCTATGGGTTTATGAGTGTTCCTACTCAAGAGCATCATGTTGCTGAAGCACAAATGCGTTTCCCTGATGCGCCGCTTGAACACCATAAAGCATGGAATGAAATGATTCATCGCTACTTTGCTGGCACGTTAGGTCTTTTAATTCTAGTCATCGCTGTCGGCTCAGTATTAAAGAGGCGTTCTACGTTCGACTCAAAGTCAACGCCTAAGAAGTTACCTTTGTTTATTTTGCTATTAGTCATATTCCAGGCAACGCTTGGCATGCTCACTGTCACAATGAACCTGCAACCACTCATTGTCATGGGACACTTGCTCGGTGGCTTTAGCGTACTGTCGCTGTTATTTCTGCTATCACTGCGTTTAGAACCCTACCGATTGGGAGGAGGCGACCCGGAGCTACGCAAATATCGTGGACTGGCACTATTTGCGTTGTTAGTCGTTATCGGACAAATAGCGCTTGGTGGGTGGGTTGCCGCAAACTATGCGGCAGTCGCCTGTACCGAGCTACCCGTTTGTGAGGGTAATTGGACTTCTCAGCTCGATTTTGCGGGCGCGTTCAGTGTACCTGAGGCAACGAGTTATCAATTTGGCGCCCATGATTACGACGACCGAATGACGATGCACATCATGCATCGTTTTGGTGCGATCTTTACTACACTGGTATTAGCTTGGCTATTATTTAAATGTTGGCGCAAAGCTCAGTCTGGCTTTTTTAGACGCTCATTAGCTTGGGTAGCCTTATTACTCACAGTCCAGATCAGCCTTGGCCTTAGCAATGTAATTTACAGCCTTCCTTTACCGGTCGCTGTCGCACACAACGCTGTGGGTGCGCTACTACTGCTGTCACTCGTTGCACTCAATTATAATCTTTCACGCAAAGCGTAAGAGGTGTTTATGCAAACCATAACAAGCCATAAAAAGCTCGAACACCCCATCATCAAATGGCGCGAATATCTAGAGCTCACAAAGCCACGGGTCGTCGCCATGCTACTTCTGACGGCGGTGGTCGGCATGTGTTTGTCGACGCAGAACGCGTTGCCCGTTTGGACTCTGATTCCGGCCCTCGCGGGTATTGGTCTAATGTCTGCCGCCGCAGCGGCGATTAATCACTTAGTCGACCGCCATATTGATGCCAAGATGGCGCGAACCTTACGTCGTCCGCTACCACAAGGAAGTCTCTCACCAACGCGTGTATTGACCTTTGCTACGATCCTGGGGCTCGTAGGTTTTGTCATGTTGTACGCGTGGGTAAACCCACTAACAGCTTGGTTAACCTTTGCCAGTATGGTGGGCTATGCAGTGGTCTACACCATGTTTTTAAAGCGCGCCACGCCACAGAATATTGTGATTGGTGGTTTGGCAGGTGCAGCGCCACCGCTGTTAGGCTGGACAGCCATGACCAATGAGATCCACGGTTTTGCGATTCTTTTAGTCATGATCGTGTTTACCTGGACACCGCCCCATTTCTGGGCACTCGCCGTGCATCGAGAAAAGGACTATGCGCGAGCTAAAGTCCCAATGCTACCGGTTACACATGGCGTCGAATTTACCAAGACTTGCATCTTTCTATACACTATTTTGCTATCGGTGGTATGTCTTCTGCCTTATCTCGTTGGTATGTCAGGCGTGCTTTATCTGATTGGATCAACCGCTTTAAACATGATCTTCTTGGGGTATGCATGGAAACTTAAATATGCACCGGAAAAAAATACGGCATATAGCATGTTCACCTTCTCCATTTGGCATCTGATGTTAATGTTCGTCATTCTCTTAGTTGATCATTATTTGTAAGGACATACCATGCAATCGCGTTGGCTTATAATTATCGGTGGAATATTGGCAGCCGCTGCCGGGGCTTTGGCTTTTATCACAATGCCGCAAGAAAAGCCGGAAGCCTTGGTATATGATCCACCAAGGGCACTTGCTCCTTTTAAGATTGAGTCCACGGCTACTGGTGGAACCGTTGATAACGAAGCGTTAAAGGGTCAGTGGACGTTACTTTTTACGGGCTACACCTATTGTCCGGATATTTGCCCGACCACGCTTTCTTCTCTAAAAGCAATTCTGCCCCAGTTGCAAGCTCATGCTGATGTCCCGGTCAAAGTTTGGATGATCTCCGTCGACCCTCAGCGAGATTCACTGGCGCGCTTAACGGAGTACACGGGTTACTTCGGTAAAAATTTCGTTGGGGTGCGCGCTGAGCACCCACAACTGTTCCCATTTGTCAGAGATTTAGGGTTAATGTATTCAGTTCCTGAAGAAGGGGAAACAAATTATTTGGTCAATCACAGTGCAGCGATTATTTTGGTGAATCCTAACGGGAGGCGGCTCGCTATCTTTAATGCGACTCACGAGCCGGGCGCTATTCCAACAGTCGATATGGAACAGCTAGTACGCGATTTTGCTATATTAGCGGGCTAGTCGGGCCAGTTACCCTGACTATCGGGACGAATGAGCGCCACCGAGAACCAATGATAACCACCACTGGTACTCGGAGCTGTGCAATTGATACGAGAGCGTCCCATAGGGATGTCGTTCTTAGGTGTCACGCTAAATTGCATTTCAGAGTCCCAATGCGGCTCAAGCACATCACTTCCTGCAAAACAGCGCAATGCATTGGTGTTCATTCCCTCTGTCTTACTAAGTTCGACGGTCACAGTCGGGCGCGTTTCGGAATGTGAAACTAACGGGTCTGCCGGCGTATAATGAGTTACAGGCATAGGTAAACTATTCAGTTTGACCGCCAACGTCTCTAAGTTAGCGTAGCGTCCTGATGCTGGAAAACGTGGGATCGCTGTGGTCGGACTCCATTGACTCCAAGCACCTGAATGCTGAGCAAACCCTTTAAAGCCCCAGTCTTTTAGTAGCTTCTCAAGCGCCGGCGAATATTCGCCGTAAGGATAGGCAAAGTACTTAGGTTGTTCACCTAACTGAGCATCAATCGCTTGTTGCGCTGAAACAATATCCTGTTTCATTCGAGCCTGCCATTGCGCCTCTGATTCATTGTCTTTGCGACGAATTAAGTGAGCATGAGTCTGTCCATGGTTCACGATGGTCGCGCCTTCTGCATCAATTGTTTTCAACTCCCGCCAACTCATATAGGCCGATGGATGCGCTTCAAGTAAATCAGGATTAACGAAAACAGCGTACGGATAATTATACTCTGTAAGTATCGGATGAGCGTTTTCGAATACATTGTCGTAACCATCATCAAAAGTAATAACGACGGTCTTGGGCGGGATACTTGCCCCCTCGTCTACCCATGTTGCGGCTTGCTCGATATCAACAACATTAAAGTTGTTGTCTTTCAAGTACCTTAAATGTTGCTCGAACTGCTCTGGTGTAATCGAGGTCACCGCTGGGGTGCTATCAGAGACATGATGATACTGAAGAATATGTACCCCCGGATAATCATCATTAGATGCCATGGCATCCACTGTAAAACTAGAGAGTGCGATAAGAGCCAATAAACCTGTGATTAATTTCATCAGACTATCCAGAAAGTTGCTGGTGAATGTTACATTAATGCCAGTCTACATGATTTAGTTGGAATTCGCTTAATGCAAAAGTTGTTGGGCTTTGCGCGCGCCGATCATCGTCGCGTATTTGCAATCGCGTTACCCATGATGATCTCGAATATCGCTGCACCGCTTTTAGGGCTAGTCGATACGGCAATTATCGGGCACTTGCCAAACAGCGTGTATCTCTCTTCAGTTGCGATTGGCGCCATGGTCGTCAGCTTTATATATTTACTTGCGGTATTTCTTCGTATGGCGACAACGGGCGCTATTGCCCAAGCCTTTGGCGCCGATGATCAAACAGAACAACATCAACTATTCACCCATGGGATTCTCACCGCCTTAATACTGGGCGTGGTAATCATTAGCTTGAGTCCTTTTATAACTTCAGTGTCATTGTGGCTCGTCGCACCAGACCCAAAGTTACTCAATTACGCCACGGACTATATTCAAATTCGATTATGGTCAGCGCCAGCGGCGCTCACAACACTGATCTGCCTGGGTGTTTTACTCGGTCGTCAAGATAGTCGAAGAGCGATGTGGTTAGTGATTATTACTAACTTCGTCAACGTCGTACTTGATCTCATCCTTATCGTCGGCTTAAACATGAACGTTAAAGGTGCAGCCTACGCGTCACTCTGTGCTGAGTGGACAACAGCTATCGTCGGTTTCTATTGGTGTCGTCACACCTTAGGTTGGCAGTTGCGCAAGGCACGTATTGTTGCCAGTAAATTAAGCTTGTTCTTACAGGCTAATGGCAATATTTTTGTTCGCAGCCTGACACTGCAACTTTGCATGGCGATGATGACAGGCTACGCCGCACGATATGGCACGACCATAGTGGCTGCCAATGCAGTGTTAATGCAATTCTTAATGCTGATATCACTTGGGCTTGATGGCATCGCATATGCTGTTGAGGCGTTAGCCGGCGAAGCCAAAGGACGAAATCGCCCAAATCAAGTACGCTACTGGTGCAGGATTACACTGTTGTGGTCAAGCCTGTTCGCGGTCGGCTATTCACTCATATTTTGGTTGTTAGGGCAGCAAATTATTGGCTTGATTACTGACTTATCAGCAGTGGTGGATACTGCAATGCGCTATTTACCGTGGGTGATCGCACTACCGTTGCTTGCACATTGGAGCTATTGGCTGGATGGTGTGTTTATCGGTCTAGCATGGTCAAAAGCCATGCGAGATACCATGTTGCTTGCGGCTATTACTGGTTTTATCCCGATTTGGTGGCTAAGTAAGCCACTCGAGAACCATGGTTTGTGGCTGGCTCTGAGTGGCTTTCTCATTATGCGTGCTGTTTACCAAGCGATTTGGTTACTGCGCAGGAGTCGCAAGGTCGTCTAGTAAAATAACTTGTGGAGGTGTGCCACCACCGTCAGCATCGACCGCGATAACTGTATAGATACCACCACCTTCTAAGTTGAATAATACAGGACCAATTGCTGCAGTCTTAGTGCCTGCTGCAGTGACAGTCGCGTAGTATTCACCTGGAGTGACTTGTAAGCTACCTGTTGACACCAAGCCTTCAACATCAAAAGGTACATCGGCAACAACGGGATCAGCATCGCTAATATCTTCAGCTGCGGTCAAATAGATATCCACGTTACCCGCTGAAGGAGACGCGTGCACCACTTGAAGCTGCGCGGCCGTTGCAATACTACGACGTTGCTCAGTTAATGCCTGTAGAGCTAATGAGTCATCACCTAAAGCACCCACCGCATAAATGCTATAACTCATTGTCGCTTCTAGCGAGAACTCGACATCATCTAACACTTGCGGTGTGCCACCGGTTGCGGCGACATCGATCAAATAGTCACCTTCTGCGACGTTGATATAGTCAGTGGCTGATTGGAACGCAAGATCAGTGATTTGCGGATCGGCTGCGTTATTCAGCGTTACATCAACATTTGGTGCGTCGGCAGCGGCGTGAATAACACGTACATCCGCTCCTGCGTTTGCGTCAGGAACTAAAACCGTACCGTCACCCGTTGCAATCTGCAGCGTCACAGGTGAATCGCCTGTTGCTGTATTATCTGTTGCAGCCACGATATAGTCACTGCCGTCGGGAAGCGTAATGGTACCCGAGTCATAGACCACGGTTGTTTCACCTACTGGGGTTAGACGAACACGATAGTCACCGGCTTCAACCGAGACTTGACCTGAGTCATCACTAAACTCCAATGTGGCCGCGGGCGATGCGTCGGCAAGTGCTGCGTCAGGCGCAGTCAGATAGACATCAACTCCGGGAGCGTTATAAGCTGCATGGACTACTTGAATGCGGCTATTGCCACTCGCAACGTCCGACACTGGATTACTAATGACTAAAGGTTCGAGACTTTCATCACTCACATTACCCACGGCAAATATTTCGTAGCGTGTGTCTGCGTTAAAAGTCAGGTCCGCCGGTCCAATGACTGCAGCTGTCGATTGGTCGGGTAAAATGCCCTCAACCGTTATCGAATACTCACCTTCTTCGACTTCGATAACGCTGGAGCTGGCTTGATAAGGTACGTTTTCTAAAAGCGTTGTATCTTCTGCTATTACATTGACGTTCGGCGCATCAGAGGCTGTATGATGCACGCGTACGAAACTACTTTCTGGTGTGGGGTCGACAACTACTTCATCGTCGTTGTCATCGTCATCTAACCAACATCCCGACAAGACAAGCGTCGGCAAAAGTAGTACACTGAGTTTAGTGATTCCTCGCATTGTAATTTCCTCGTAATGATTAGGGCAAATATCACTACGAACTATGCAAATGCGAGGGATCACATTTGCTTAACAAGTTTTGTAAAGAATTTGTAAGCTTGTATAGCTAGAATGATCTAGTAATACGAGTGTTCACCACGTTCATGTTCAGTCACATCTCGGACGCCCGTGATCTCATCTGGGAAACGCTCGATGAGTTCTTTCTCAATACCGTTTTTCACCGTCACGTCGATCATGCTACAGCCGTTACAACCACCACCAAATTGTAAGACCGCTTTACCGTCCTCGGTGATTTCAGTCACTAAAACATGACCCCCATGATTGGCAAGCTGAGGATTAATTTCCGCTTGAATCACATATTCCACACGGTCAATCAGAGGCGCGTCGTCAGCCACTTTGCGTGCTTTAGCGTTAGGCGCCTTCAATGTCAATTGTGAACCAAGTTCTTGTTCCTCAAAATCAATCACAGCGTCTTCTAAAAACGGCGCACTTCCTGAATCAACGACTGCGTCGAAACCGTTAAAAGGAAGTCGTTCATCATCTGGCTCAACTGAGTCGGGTGGGCAGTAAGATACACCGCACTCAGCATTCGGCATCCCAGGATTAACAACAAATACGCGAATGTTTGTGCCTTCGGGCTGATCAGCTAACAACTTACAGAAGTGCTTTTGTGCAGATTCCGAAATGCGGATCATAATATCACCGTTCCTATACTTGAGTAATTTACTAGGTTTTATTCTAACGCAGACACTGCCAAAAGACTAGTGTTCGAGCGGGACGCTCCTAGGTTATACGCCAGACTCCAAACATCAACTGAACGCGCACCAACGGCATGTAGTGCCTCACTCGCAGCGCAAAAACTTGCGCCTGTTGTGCAGATATCATCAATTACCGCAATCGACTGACCCGATAATTTGCGATTCGCCTTAATAGCTCCTATTCGACTCTGCCAGCGCTGTTGTCGACTGCGATACTTTTGCTTGTCCAAACGTTTTATCCATAGCAAGCCACGTTTGGCAACCGGGATCGAAAGTAAACATCCGCAATGGTGAGCAATCAAGCCGGCGGGATGAAAGCCTCGTTTTAACCAATCCTTGTCAGTACTTGGCATAGCGACTAAATAGTCAGGCAAAGGCATGCTGTGATAGCGATAGGTAAGCAAAACCTGTGCGCTCAGTTGTAATGCCAATAGTCGAGCCCAGTGACTGTTTCCACTCTCCTTAAAGCGATTGATTAGCCAACGTATTGACGTGTGATATCGCCAAACTGCGATGCAAAGCCGCTGTCGACGGAAGCAACGCTCTCCATGCGGTGGTGCATGTTCCAACAACAAGTGCCGAAAGGAACGAGGGCACATTCTAGGCAACTGCGCACTGCAAATAGTGCAAATTCCGGTTAGCGAGTTCGTTGGTTGTTGGCAAAAGACACAATCATTGAATTGCAGTATGATGGCGAGGTGATTAAGGCGAGATAGCATAGTTCATCAATATCGACAAAAAAAGAGAAACATAGTGAGTATTGCAATAACACGACAGGGGCAAGGGGAAGATTTAGTTGTACTCCATGGCTGGGGTATGAATCGTCACGTATGGAGCTTGATAAAAGACGAACTCAGCAAACACTTCAATGTATGGCTGGTCGATCTGCCAGGCTTTGGTGATAGTCATGAAGAAACCCTATCGAATTCCGTCGATTCCATCGCTGACCAATTGCTATGTTCCCTACCTCAACGTTTCCATATATTGGGCTGGTCAATGGGTGGATTAATAGCCACGTCGTTAGCTACCCGACACTGCCAGCGCGTCGATAAATTGATCACCGTAGCGTCATCCCCTTACTTTCTGGAGTCGAGTGATTGGCCAGGCATCAAGCCACGATTAATGACCCAGCTAGAAACCGATTTACAAAATGATTTTCGTAAAACGGTGGAGCGCTTTTTATCACTCCAAGCGATGGGCAGTAAAAATGCAAAGCAGCAAGTAAAGCAACTCAAACAGTGGTTATTTGAATCCCCGTTAGCCTCTGAAGAAACATTGCTTACAGGACTGAAATTGCTTGAAAAAACCGATCTTCGCAACACTCTCAAGCATATCCAAGCGCCTATGCTACGCATGTATGGTCGACTTGATGGGCTGGTACCTATCAGCGCTTGTCAGGCGATCGAGCGCTTAGTTCCACAGTCCACGTCCTACGTATTTAATGACAGCGCTCACGCGCCGTTCATCACCGAACCCGAATTGTTTATCGAACGCCTGATAAACTTTATCAAAGGCTGATTAACGTTGGCATTGTGTGCAATACACCGTACTGCGCTGGCCTAAACGAATTTCTCGCAATGGCTTTTTACAGACCATGCACATTTTTCCGCCACGCCCATAAACCTGAAGTTTTTGGGCAAAATAACCGGGGGAACCATCCACTCGAGTAAAGTCACGTAACGTCGTGCCACCCTGCTGTATCGCCTCAGCTAATGTCTCTTTGATGTGCTTAACCAATCTTTCATAGCGCACTTTACTTATTGCTCCAGCGGCGCGCTTGGGATGAATACCTGCTTTAAAGAGCGCTTCATTGGCGTAGATATTACCCACACCAACCACTTGATGGTTGTCCATGATGAACGTCTTTATCGGTTGCTTTTTGTTGCGTGATCGCTCGAATAAATAATCTGCATTAAATTCATCCGTCAAAGGCTCGGGTCCAAGCATCGCTAGCAGCTTATGCTCGTCAGCATTCGTTTCAGTAAATAATAGGGCGCCAAACCGACGCGGATCGTTGAGCCGCAAACACTGCCCCGTCGCGAACTCTATTTCGATGTGGTCATGCTTAACGCGCGGTGTTTCAATCGGCACTACGCGTAGCTTTCCTGACATGCCGAGATGCAAAATGAGTGTGCCCTGCTCAGTTTCTAGCAGTAAATATTTAGCTCGTCGAACCACGCGAAGAAGACGGCTTCCCTCAACGTGATGAACTTGGTCAGGCACAGGCCAGCGTAATCGTGTATCGTGAACATTAACACGCTCAATTTTATGCCCTTCAATATGCGGGGCTATCCCCATACGACTCACTTCAACTTCTGGTAATTCTGGCACAATGAGGCTCCACTAGTTACTAGGAATTAGAGACGCGCGAGTTGCGTTTTCTATTAAATATAATTGTCCTTGTTGCGGCAGCCTAAGCATTACCGTGGGTTTATCATAAAGCTCAACTTCAGCATAATTATCGTTGCCAAAATACAAAGTCACGATGACTGGATCGCCTTGAGGCCTTTGGCTTGTCGCTGAAATCGCCAACTGTAGCCATTGATTAATAAGCGCCAACACTTGCTCTTGGGATTGAATACAATCACCTTGGCAGATCCATTGCTGATCCTTCAGTTGGTATTTTGAACCTGCAAATTCGATTCCTGTGAGTTCATCTGACTTACCCATCAACGACTGAGTGGGTCCCGAGCTTATCTTGGTATTTGGATTTGGAAAAGCAAACCAAAAAGTCGCCACGATGATAAGCACCACGTAAACGATGATATTATTCCAAGTGCTTTTTTTTAATGTGAGTCCAAAAAACCGTCGCTTTTCGTTAATATCCATAGACTCTCTTCGACAAAACAATTGTTGATATCACAATAATACTTTATATTCTCGCCGCTTATCTTATTTAATCATGGCTATGGAAAAAATATCCCACCACATTGACTCGATAATCGACGCGCTTGTTGAGCGTGGATACGCAATTATTCCGAGTTTTTTACCCCACACCGTCGCAGAACCACTGTATCAAGAAGCGAGCCAAATTGCCTCAGCTCATTGGCAGACCGCTGCCATTGGACGCGCTCAAACACATACCATTAATACGATGGTTCGTAACGATAGGATTATTTGGCTAGACGATAACAGCACTTACGGCGCCCCCTTCCTGAACTTAATGGAACAGTTACGACTCGCTGTTAACCGCACGCTCTTTATGGGTTTGTTCGACTACGAATGTCACTTAGCTCACTACCCTAAAGGCGCGTTTTATAAAAAGCATCTGGACGCGTTTAAAGGTAAAAGTAATCGCAAGTTAACCACGGTGCTTTATCTTAACCCTGAGTGGAGCGAGGCCGATGGCGGCGAATTAGTAATGTACGGAAAGCGCGGTGAGGTGTTGGAAAAAGTATTACCAAAACGTAGCACATTAGTCGTGTTTTTAAGTGACCAGTTTGTACACGAGGTACTTCCTAGCCAAAAAGATCGTTTCAGTTTAACAGGTTGGTTCCGGTTAAACGCCAGCATCTCCGGCATTATCGATCCACCACGCTAATTTAGTCGCGCACATCGCATAAATTTTAGATATAAAAAAACCGGCGTAGTAGCCGGTTTTTTGCGAAACAAAACCAAATTACTTGATTTTTGCTTCCTTGAAGATCACGTGTTTACGAACCACTGGATCGAACTTTTTGATCTCCATTTTCTCTGGCATGGTGCGTTTATTTTTGTCTGTAGTATAGAAATAACCTGTACCAGCAGACGACACCAAACGAATCTTATCGCGCATAATATCTGTTCCTTACACCTTGATACCACGGCCGCGGAGATCCGCTAATACCGAGTCAATACCATTTTTATCGATGATACGCATACCTTTGGTAGAAATGCGTAATTTTACCCAACGCTTCTCGCTCTCAACCCAGAAGCGGTGAGTTTGTAAGTTTGGTAAAAAGCGACGCTTAGTCGCATTGCGTGCGTGCGAGCGGTTGTTACCGACTACCGGACGCTTACCTGTAACTTGGCATACTTGTGACATGTCTCTACTCCAAAATTGCTGCAAGCTCGCCTGTCGCCCAATTTGACCTTGCCTAGAAATCCGAGGGCGCATTTTATACAGCAAACAGGCCCGCTAATCAAGCTAAAACGGCGGTTTTTTGATCTCTTTGATCGTTCGGGCGCAATTTTACGCTATCTTGCAATAGATCTCCAGTGATTATTAAATAAGCCCTCTTTCGGCAAATGAAACAGGATCACCACTACCGATCACGAAGTGATCAAGCAACGCAACGTCAACCAGGGCAAGTGCTTTCTGGAGCCTTTCTGTTACTCGTTTATCCGCCTGGCTCGGTTCCGCCACTCCCGATGGGTGGTTGTGCGCCAAGATAACGGCAGCCGCATTATGCTGCATGACAAGTTTAAGCACTTCACGCGGATAAACTGGAGCAGCATTAATCGTACCGTAAAATAGCTCTTCATAACGCAACAAACGATGTTGGCTATCAAGCAATAGCAGTGCAAAAACCTCTCGCCGCTGATGACGCAACTGAGTTGACAAATACTCCTTCACCATCGAGGGTTCAGTAAATCCGTCCCGCCGTGAGAGTTGCCAAGCTAAGTAGCGTTTTGAGAGTTCGAGTACCACTTGTAGCTGATTAATACGCGCGGGCCCTAGCCCTTTTACAGCCATCAGTTGCTGATTCGAGGATGTCAGTAATGGACCAATCCCGTTAAATTGCACGAGCAGCTGTCGTGCAAACGTAACCACGTCCAAACCTCGACAACCACTCCCCAACAAGATCGCCAACAGTTCCGCATCTGACAGCGCACTAACTCCAAATTGCTGTAACTTTTCCCGGGGTCTTTCAGACTCAGGCCAAGACTTTACACTCATTGATTCAGCTCCGCTAAAATACTCGAGTGTAGCCTTACAGACTACCGCCTTGCCGTAGCTCATGTTATCTTTACGTGTCTTAACATACGGACGTTGGTGATTCATCATGAGCGCACTTGCAGGTCAACATATTTTACTCGGCATCACCGGAGGCATAGCAGCCTATAAAATACCCGAACTGATACGTCGCCTCAAAGACGAGGGCGCACAGGTTCGTGTCATACTGACCAAAGGTGGCGAAGCCTTTGTGACGCCCATGACACTTCAAGCGGTATCCGGTGAAGAAGTGCATAGTGAACTACTCGACACACAAGCAGAAGCCGGTATGGGTCACATTCAACTGGCGAAGTGGGCCGATATTGTTATGATTGCGCCGGCCAGCGCTAATACGTTAGCGAAACTCGCTCATGGCTTTGCTGATGATCTACTCAGTACCGTTTGTCTTGCCACTGCTGCACCGTTGTTGCTGGCGCCGGCAATGAATCAACAAATGTGGCAACACCCTGCGGTTAAGGCCAATATGCAACGGCTTAGCGAGCAAGGAGTCAAGGCGATTGGCCCCGAGTCGGGCTCGCAGGCCTGTGGCGATGTAGGTGCTGGACGCATGAGTGAGCCCCATCAAATTAAAGCGTTCATCATTGAGCAGTTACAGGATTCAGTGAGTAAACCGCTTGCAGGCGTGCGACTCACTATCACTGCAGGTCCAACGCGAGAAGCAATTGACCCCGTGCGTTACATCAGTAACCACAGCTCCGGTAAAATGGGATTTGCCCTGGCTCAGTCGGCAGCCAAACTCGGTGCTGAAGTGACACTGATAGCAGGTCCTGTTGACCTTCAAACGCCCGCGGGGGTGAAACGGCTTGATGTAGAATCAGCGCAAGAGATGTTAGAAGCAGCCCTGGCGCACCCGAGTGACATTTTTATCGGTTGTGCTGCAGTGGCAGATTATCGTGTCGCGAATATCGCCGAACACAAAATAAAGAAGAACGCTCAATCGGGTGCTCCACAACTCGAGCTTATTGAAAACCCAGACATTCTAAAAACCATTGCTGAACAGAGCCCTGCACCGATGTGCGTTGGCTTTGCAGCGGAAACACGCGACGTAGAAACGTATGCGATTGATAAATTGAAACGTAAAAAGTTAGCGCTCATCATCGCCAATGATGTTAGCAATAGTGATATTGGCTTTAATAGTGATAATAACGCCGCCGTGGTGCTCAGTGCTGACGAGCGTGTTGTGTTTGAGCAACAAAGTAAAACATCGCTTGCCCATCAGCTGGCACACTATATTGCGAACCACTTTCATCAGAATTTTCGTAGATAATTAAGGAACCGAATCAATATGACCTCGGTAGAAGTCAAGATACTTAATCCTAAAATTGGCACCGACATCCCGCTTCCTGAGTACGCCACTAGCGGTTCAGCAGGCATGGATCTTCGCGCGTGTATTGATGCGCCCATGACTATTGCAGCAGGACAGACGCACTTAGTCGGAACTGGGCTTGCCATGCATATCGGTAACCCAAACTATGCAGCGACGTTATTACCTCGCTCTGGACTTGGACACAAACACGGTATCGTTCTTGGCAACCTTGTCGGACTCATTGACTCGGACTATCAGGGCGAGCTTAAGGTGTCCGTTTGGAATCGTAGTGAAAAAGATTACGTAATTGAACCTGGCGACCGCATTGCACAACTAGTGATTGTTCCTGTCATTCAGGCCGATCTCAACATTGTAAACGAGTTCGCTGCAAGCGATCGCGGTGAAGGCGGGTTTGGCCATTCTGGTAAGCAATAGTTAATTAGGTAACGCGATGACACAACAAAAAAGAAACCGTCGTGAAGAGATTCTACAAGCCCTTGCCGCCATGTTGGAGACAAGCCCCGGGCAACGGATTACCACGGCAAAATTAGCGGCTAACTTGGGTGTTTCGGAAGCAGCGTTATACCGTCACTTTCCATCAAAAGCACGTATGTTCGAGGGGCTTATTGAGTTTGTCGAAGATACGCTTTTAAGCCGCATTAATTTAATTATGGACGAAGAGAAAGACACGCTGATGCGTTGCCAAACGATCCTTAAGTTAGTGCTTACTTTCGCTGAAAGGAATCCTGGAATTACTCGTGTCATATCAGGTGATGCATTAATGGGGGAGCATGACAGGCTACGCCATAGGATAGAGGATTTATTTAACCGTATTGAGTCACAACTGAAGCAAGTTTTACGTGAAAAGGCATTAAGAGAACAAAAGCGGTTCGCTGTAGAAGAAGGTGTACTCGCGAATCTATTATTGTCATTCGCTGATGGTAAGATTAGTCAATTCGTACGTTCAGATTTTAAACGCTTACCTACGGAACACTTTGAGCAACAGTGGCAACTTATGGAACAACAATTACTGGCTGCATCCTAGCAGCCAGTCATTGCATCATTCATTCTTCTTAGCACGACTCAATAACGCGATAGCCGCCTCTTCCGGCGCCTTACCCTCGTATAACACTTTATAAATCTGCTCACAGATCGGCATTTCGCAGTCTTCGCGATGCGCTAAAGACACGACTTCTCGCGTGTTACGGTAGCCTTCGACGGCTTGACCGATGGATGCTAATGCATCATCTACAGACTTACCCTGACCTAACGCTAATCCAAAACGACGATTTCGTGACTGGTTATCTGTACAAGTAAGGATAAGGTCACCTAAACCGGCCATCCCAGTGAAGGTTTCACTTTTGGCACCCAGCTTGAGACCTAAGCGTGTCAACTCGGCTAAACCACGGGTGATAAGCGCAGTACGTGCGTTCGCACCAAAACCAATGCCATCCGCCATACCAGCACCAATTGCAATGACATTCTTGACTGCACCACCGAGTTGCACACCGATAAAGTCATCATTGGTATAAACGCGAAAAGAACGCTCGCAATGCAGCATTTCTGACAGCTCATCCACAAAATCTTGATCGGTCGATGACATCGAGATAGCCGTCGGTAGGCCTTTAGCCATTTCAATTGCAAAGGTAGGACCCGACAATACCGCCAATGCGTGAGTGTTGCCAAGCACATCCTCAGCGACCTCATACAATAGGCGTCCACTCTCTGGCTCAAGACCTTTTGTCGCCCAAGCGACGCGTGCGTGCCTTGCCAGCAGCGGATTGATGGTATTTAAGATATCAGCGAAAGCATGGCTCGGTACTACCACAACCACATTTTTCACGCCATCCACGGCCGCTTTAATATCTGCGGTAACGGTTAAGCTTTCTGGAAATTTACAACCCGGCAAGTAATGCGCATTTTCGCGATGTTCTCGCATCGCCGCAACTTGCACTTCATCGCGCCCCCAGAGTAAAGTCTTCACCCCTTTTCGAGCGAAACAAATAGCAAGGGCGGTGCCATAAGACCCCGCCCCTAGAATCGCAACTTCTGCTTGCTTCATATTAAGCAACCAGTCCTTACGCGTCAGCTTGCTGTTGTTGTGTTTGTTGCTGCTGAACGTGTTGCGCAAAGATCGCATCAAAGTTCACAGGTGCTAAGTTCAACTGTGGGAACGTTGCACGGTTCACTAGGCTTGCTACACATTCACGCGCGTACGGGAACAAGATGTTCGGGCAGAAAGAACCTAATGTATGCGCTAATTGACCTTCTTGAACTTCGTCACCGATGGTGAAGATACCCGCTTGATGAACCTCACAAAGGAATGCGACTTCGTCGCCTACTTTATTAGTTGCCGTCAAAGTCAGCACGACCTCATAAACGTTGTCTTCAAGTTTTTCATGCTTAACGTTCATGTCGAGTTTCAGGTCAGGCTTCCACTCTTTACGGAATACTGAAGGCGAGTTAGGCGCTTCAAAAGAAACGTCTTTGGTGTAAACGCGTTGGATAGCAAACTGCGGTTGTTGTTGTTGATTTTCGGCAGTTGCGCCATTTGCTTGCTGTTCGTCAGCCATGATGATACTTCCTATTAAAACGTTGGTTGTTCACTAAACTAAATTGTCGATTGAAGACTTTAGCTAAATTTTTAGTTAAAAACTACTTTCCTGTTGCAATCGGTAATTTATCATTACGCCAAGCATTCATGCCACCTGCTAGGACAGCGACTTGGTTAAAGCCTTGTGCTTGTAAACTTTTCGCGACCGAAACCGCCGTGTGTCCAGTGTTGCATACCAATACAATGGGGGCATCCTTAAACTTTTCAATAGCATGCACCTTATTGTCTTTGATCTGCTGCTGCGGCAATGATTTAGCACCACTCACGTGTCCCTTTCGGTACTCATCCGCTGAACGGATATCGACAAATATTCCGTCCTCTCGGTTAGTCCAGATAATCGCTTGTTGCGCCTGTAACTGCTTGATACCTTGCATGGTAGAGCGAATGGTCATAATGATTAACGCGAGCAAAAGAACAACCCATAGTCCGCTCATGAATGGATTATTCGCTACAAATGTCATTAGTTGTTGCATGCTAACTCGTTTATTTATTCGGTTAATGGTGACCCCTCACAGGAAGAGGGTATGTCCTTTTAGAGGGTGAAAGTATACCCTCTGTAGCCCTAACTACCAATAGCAAATCGAGTGGATGCGAAATCGGCAGAAATCCAGTAAACTGGACAAAATATATTTTTGCTTTCAAGCGCATAGGTAGTCGATATGGCACATGATAAAAAACCATTGGTTTTGATGATCTTAGATGGCTGGGGATACCGTGATTCAGCTCCGGACAACGCGATAACCGCGGCGAACACGCCAGTGATGGATCGGTTGTGGGATGAGTACCCTCACTGTTTAGTCGACGGCTCGGGAGGCGCCGTTGGTTTGCCGGATGGCCAAATGGGCAATTCTGAAGTAGGCCACGTTAATTTGGGTGCAGGCCGCGTTGTTTATCAAGATTTCACGCGCATCTCGCAAAGTATAAAAACGGGAGAGTTTTTCGATAACCCTGTGTTGACCGAAAACGTGGAACAAGCGGTCGCTAAAAACGGAGCAGTCCATATCATGGGACTACTCTCAGCAGGGGGTGTTCACAGTCATGAGGAGCATCTCATGGCGATGGTCGAATTGGCGCATAAAAAAGGCGCTCAACGTATCTACGTGCATGGCTTTCTTGATGGTCGCGATACCCCGCCTAAATCAGCAGGTCCGTCGATTGAAAAGTTTGAAGCACTCTTCGAACGACTCGGTGTAGGTCGCTTTGCCTCACTATCGGGTCGATTTTACGCAATGGACCGCGATAATCGCTGGGAGCGCATCGAAGGTGCATTTAACGCCGTTTATCATGGACGTGCTGAACATCGCGCAAATAACGCTCATAACGCCCTCGCCGACGCGTATGAGCGGGGCGAATCCGATGAGTTTGTCAGCCCGGTGGTCATTGGAGAGCCGGCCGCGATAGAGGACGGTGATGCGGTGTTCTTTATGAATTTCCGCGCTGACCGAGCGCGCGAGATGACACGTGCGTTTATTGATAATGAACTCGATACGTTTGAACGTGGCATTCGCAAACAACTCAGCGGCTTTGTCATGTTAACCCAGTACGCTGATGAATTTGACACGCCTTGTGCCTTCCCACCGGTAAGACTCGACAATGTGTTAGGCGAGTGGTTAGCTAAGCACGATAAAACGCAGTTGCGCATTTCTGAAACAGAGAAATACGCGCATGTCACATTCTTCTTTAGTGGAGGACGGGAACAAGCGTTTGATGGCGAACAACGCAAACTTATTCCTTCACCTAAGGTAAAAACCTACGATCTGCAACCTGAAATGAGTTCAGAGCAACTCACTGATGCGATTGTTGAAGCTGTCGATAATCAAGAGTATGACGTCATTATTTGTAACTACCCTAATGGTGATATGGTGGGTCATACAGGTAACTTTGATGCAGCAGTAAAAGCCTGTGAAGCCGTTGACCATTCGGTGGGAAGAGTAGTTGATGCATTACAAAAAGTGGGCGGTGAATGCCTTATTACCGCTGACCACGGTAACGCCGAGCAAATGAGCGACCCGAGCACTGGCCAAGCCCATACAGCGCACACCAGTGAGCTTGTTCCGTTTATTTATGTCGGTCGTCATGCAACACCACGCAATGGTATTCTCTCCGATGTGGCGCCCACCATGTTGCATTTAATGGGACTTGAACAGCCAAATGAAATGACGGGTAAAACGCTCATGCAATTGGACGGTTAATTAATGCTGAAAGCGTTTGTATGGAGTTTGTTTCTTGTAGTCACTTTGTTGGCTGCTGACGTTAGTGCGCAGCAGCCTACTGAGCAAGCCAAGGCAGAAAAGCAGGCCGAACTTAAAGCGATTCAAGCCGAAATACAGTCACGGCTTGAAGCGTTTGAGTCACGCAAACAAGCATTAACATCGAGTCAGCGGGCGCTCAAAAAATTAGAGCTCCGCACCGCCAAATTGGCCGAAGCGCTGCAAAACACCCGCGAGCGATTGCAAACCTTAGCTGGGGAGATTCAAAACAACGAAGCAGAGCAAAGTCGGTTGGAAAGCGATATCCGCGAACAACTTAAGGCGCTGAAGGATCAAGTGGTTGCCGCCTACGCAAACGGCGATTACGATTATCTTAAACTGCTATTGAATCAACAAAAGGCATCCACTCTCGAACGTCAACTGACGTATTATAAGTACCTAAACGATGCCCGCATCGCGGCGATTGATGAGTTAAAACAAACGCAAACTGAATTGGAACAGGTCAAACAGGCATTAAAAGCGCAATACCAACAACAAACTGAGTTGCGCGGCGAACAGTCAGCACAACGTTCCGCACTTGAGAAGCAACAACAAAAGCAAGAACAAGCCATTGCCGAACTGCGTAATGAACAGCGCTCAGAGGAAGAAAAAATTGCCGAGCTGCGAAGTAGTCAAGCTGAATTAGAGCAGGTGATTGCTGCCATTGAGGAAGCACTTAGTGATCGTGTTGAGTTAGTCGGTTTGAAGCCTATTAAAGCGAGTTTACAATGGCCGACCAATGGTAAAGTACAGCGTTTGTTCGGTGAACGTCGTGAGGGCCCTATTCGCTGGAAGGGCGTACTCATTGATGGCGAACAGGGGCAAAGCATCCGTAGCATTGCAGACGGTCGTGTTGTTTTTGCCGACTGGTTACGTGGATTCGGACTGGTTATTGTGATCGACCACGGTGAGGGCTATATGAGCTTGTATGGCTACAACCAAGTGATATTCAAGAATGTCGGCGAAGAGGTACAGCAAAACGAGGAAATTGCACTGATGGGTCAAAGCGGCGCGCAAAATTCTCCTGCACTTTATTTCGAAATTCGCTTTAAAGGGCAACCCGAAAACCCAACCCAATGGATTCGCTAGCCGTCATGGGCCGTTACCTGTGTCTACTCGTACTCAGTTTTATAATGGTTTCCCCTGTGGTCGCTGCCGACAGGATCGCTATTATTATCGATGACATCGGTAATCACCCAGAAGATCTCGCAGCCGCGGACCTCCCCGGAGATATTACCTTTGCTATTCTCCCCTTTACCCCTTACGGTCGGTCTTTTGCCTTAAAAGCGCATCACCAAGGCAAACAAATTATGGCACATGTACCGATGCAAGCTTTAGCGGGGAATGCCTTGGGCTTAGGTGCGCTCACCGCCGATATGTCGAGTGCCGAAATAAAGCTCAAGTTACGGCAAGTATTAGATGATATTCCTTATGTGGTCGGCATTAATAATCACATGGGCAGTCAACTCACGCAGTTAACGCAACCTATGCAAGCGGTGATGGAGTCATTAAAAAATCACGATTTGTACTTTATCGACAGTAGAACAACCGAGTACACCGTGGCAGAAAAGATGGCACAGTCCTACCAAGTACCTGTCGCACGGCGACACGTCTTTATCGATAATGAAACAGACGAGCAATATCTCACTGAGCAGTTTGATGAGCTAATACAGATCGCTCACGCACACGGGAGTGCTATTGCAATTGGTCACCCTTACCCGGAAACGATTAAATTTTTAAAACAGCGCTTAAAGTCGTTAAAAGAAGATGATGTTCAGCTAGTTTTCGCATCGGAATTGACAGTTAAAAGCGAGTTAAGCATCGCCAGTGGCTTGTTCAAGACGGGTCAGTAGAATCAGCGCTTGATCACGACTATCCCCGCATACATCGTGCGTCGCATCAAAGTCTGAACACACCTGAGGACGGCGCGGGTCACCAAACAAACGACACAAATTATCGTCATCGAGTTGGACACAACGCTCACCTGCCCTTTTACCCTCGGACATTCCCGGAATCGGAGAACTGATCGACGGCGCAATGCAACAAGCGCCACACCCCATACGACACTCCATGAATCCTCCAAAAATCTACTGGGCAATCAGAAACGAAAAAGGCGCTACTTGCGCAGCGCCTTTGGTACACAATACAGACTCAGTTATGACATCGCTGCACGCAATTTCTTCATCGCATTTTGTTCCAGCTGACGAACACGTTCAGCAGACACTTCATACTTCGCGGCCAAATCATGTAACGTAACTTTACTTTCAGACAACCAGCGTGACTGAACGATATCCTGACTACGTTCATCAAGCTCGCTCATCGCTGAAAACAGCTTTTTCTGAGTGTGTGCTTCGTAGTCTTCAGTCTCGATTTCTTCCGCGAGATCTGAGCGTTTGTCCTCAAGATACATCGCCGGTGAGTAGGTCGAGCCTTCTTTAGAATCATCATCGTCAGAACTCAGTTCAAAAGCTTGGTCATGGGCACTCATGCGCGCTTCCATTTCCATGACTTCTTTGCTCGAAACACCTAGCTCTTTTGCCACCGTTTCGACTTCATCTTGATTGAACCAGCCTAAACGTTTCTTCATCTTACGCAAATTGAAAAACAATTTACGCTGCGCTTTGGTGGTCGCGACTTTTACAACTCGCCAATTACGCAATACATATTCGTGAATCTCTGCCTTAATCCAATGCACAGCAAATGAAACAAGGCGCACACCCACTTCTGGGTTAAAGCGTTTTACCGCTTTCATGAGACCAATGTTACCTTCTTGAATCAAATCCGCTTGCGGCAGGCCGTAGCCAGAATAGCCACGGGCGATGTGCACGACAAAACGTAGATGCGACATGATTAACTCTTTCGCTGCATCTAAGTCTTTATCTTCCTGCAAACGTTTTGCCAGCGCTTTTTCTTTCTCAGCGCTCAGCATTGGAATGCGGTTGACTGACTGAATGTAACCGTCAAGACCCCCGCCCTGAGGGACCGATAAAGCCATGGTTTTTAATTCAGTGCTCATTTAACAACCTCTAATTACTCACTACATGTATCGACTAGCATAACCTATTCATATGACCGCTTTTTTACACGCAAGTTCCCTTTTAGCGCAACAGATCGTCAGTGCTGGACCCGAAAAAACGATCGCCAAGAATCTCAGTATAACGCGCATGTTTGTCAACGCAAGTTTTGCGATCGTTTTCGATCATGCCTCTGGTTCGATACTTTTTATGTGCTTTCGCACCGCTAGAAAACTACCGATTAAACCCAGCGCCACAGCAACCAACCAGACCATTAACATCTCTCCCACAGTCAATCCTGAAAGGGAAAACTGTGATTGATATAATTCAGTTACATCAGTTACGGCAGAACCAATCCACCAGATCAATAACTGGGTTGCCAACCATGCAATCACACCGCCTGCCACACCATACCAAACACCGGTATAAAGAAACGGCCGTTGAATGAATGCATCAGTAGCTCCGACGAGTTTCATAATCACGATTTCATCACGTTTACTGAGTATATTCAGTCGGATTGTATTGCTCACGATCAGAATGACAGAGATACATAAAAGCAGCGCTAATGCGGCCAATACATCCTGAATTAAATCAACAATCGCTTGTAGGCGAGACAGCCAATCAACATCGAGCTTACCCATCTGCACTTCGCGAGCCTGTTGTAGTTCTTCAAGCAATGCCTGCGCCCGCGCAGGCGTGCGTGCTTGTTGCGCTGGTGTTACAACCAGTACGTCGGGAAGCGGGTTACTGTCAAAATAATCCAATGTTTCACCAAAACCAGAAGTTGCTTTAAACTGCTCAAACCCTTCTTGTTTGGTAACCCACTGAACCGATTCGACGTCATTACGGATACTTATCTGCTGCTTTAATGTAGCAACCGATTGCTGGCTTGCGTCAGTACGCAGAAACAATGAAATTTCAGAGGCTTGCTGCCACTGTCCAGCAATTTGGGAGGTGTTTTTTACCATCACATAGAGTGCGCTAGGTAGCGTTAAGCTCAAACCAAGTACAGCAACAGTCATTAAGCTCGCAATAGGATTACGCCACAACTCCCCTAGACTACTGACCGCCTGTTGCAAATGATGCACCGGGATCATCAAAATACGCCGCCAAAACGGTAAGCTGGTTTGTTGTTGAGCACCTTTTTCGACGACTCGGTTGCGGAACAATAAGCTCATGCCGGTTGCTCCTCTAGGCCATCATTAATGAGCCGCCCTTCTTTTAAGGTCAACGTCCGATATTTTAACCGCGCAATGAGACCTAAATCATGCGTAGCAATGAGTACCGATACACCGACTTGGTTGAATTCCTCAAATAGCCGAATAATGTCCATAGAGAGCTTAGGGTCAAGGTTACCCGTAGGTTCATCTGCCAATAGTAAAGGCGGTTTGGTAACGATAGCGCGTGCGATACCGACACGCTGTTGTTCACCACCGGAGAGCATCATGGGAAAATGCCGATACTTATCCGCCAAGCCGACCTTCTCAAGGGCGGCAAGTACCCGTTTACGTGCTTCTTGTACGCTGTAACCCTCAATGATCAATGGTAACGCGACGTTATCAAACACCGATTTATCCATTAATAGCCGGTGGTCTTGGAATATCATACCAATGTCGCGACGTACAAAAGGGACCTGCTTCGGCTTAATCGTGTTGAGATCATGACCATTGATACGCACTCGACCGGCGGTCGGGCGCTCCATCACACTGATTAGTTTGAGCAAGGTACTTTTACCGGCGCCGGAGTGACCCGTTAAAAATGCCATTTCTCCTGGCTCAACATGAAAATCAACATGACTGAGGGCTTGGTGACCCCCAGGATAAGTTTTACTAACTTGCTCGAAGCGTATCATAGTGGCTTAAAGTTGCTTTATTCTTGGTCTAGCTTACGGTCAAATAGCGCTTGAATAAAGTCTCGCGCGACAAATGGCCTTAGATCGTCCAGTTGCTCGCCCACACCAATGTATCGGATTGGTATCTTAAACTCATCAGCAACGGCAAAGATGACGCCCCCTTTTGCAGTTCCATCCAGTTTCGTCATCACGATACCGCTCACCCCGACAGCTTCGGTAAACAGTTTAGCTTGCGAGATGGCATTCTGACCGGTGCCCGCATCTAGTGTTAGCATCACTTCGTGCGGCGCTTCTGGATCCTGCTTTTTCATCACCCGTACAATTTTTTTCAGTTCTTCCATGAGGTTAGATTTATTTTGCAAACGCCCAGCCGTATCGGCAATAAGCACGTCTATGCCACGGGCTTTCGCCGCCTGCATTGCATCGAACAATACCGATGCACTATCAGAACCGGTTTGTTGTGCAATGACGGGGATTTCGTTGCGTTCGCCCCAAATCTGTAACTGTTCTACAGCAGCAGCGCGGAATGTGTCCCCGGCTGCGAGCATGACTGACTTACCCTCGCGTTTGAACTGTTTAGCGAGCTTACCAATGGTGGTGGTTTTACCCACACCATTTACACCGGTCATCAAAATAACGTAGGGCGTTTTACTCGTATCGATCGCTAGCGGCTTATCAACCGGCTCGAGCAAGGCTTCCATCTGCTCTTGTAGCAATTCATACAGCGCTTCGGCATCTTTAAGTTGCTTGCGATCCGCTTGTTGCGTCAGATTATCGATGATTTTTGTGGTCGTTTTCACACCTAAATCAGCCATTAATAGCTGCGTTTCCAGTTCTTCAAACAGATCCTCATCGATCTTCTTACCTTTAAAGACGCCGAATAAGCCCGAGCCAATACTGCCCGATGTCCTCTTGAGTCCCTCGGTCAAACGAGCCCAAAGCCCCTTCTTCTTAGCGGGTGCCGCTTCGGGTGCTGATTCAGCTTCAGATTCTGTTGCTGAAGCTGCTTCAGGCTCAATACTGGACTCAGCTCCTGTCTCGTCTGCAGAGACAACCTCTGGTTCTGGTTCGGGCTCAGGTTCGGGTTCAGACTGCTTAGGTGGTTCCGGCTCGACCTCGGGTAACGGCTTTCCTGCGGCTGAATCGGCCGTCACTTGCGCACAGTCTTCCGTTGCATCAGCGTCACGTGGGTTCGACTGCTGCTCTTGCTCATCTTGTTTTATTTCTTTCTCATCTTGTTTCGACGATTTATTGCGTCGAAACATTGAAAACAAACCTTTTGCCATAATTGAATACCTTGGAACTACAACCATTAAATCGTTAAACTAGTGATAGTTTACCACGCTGTAGCGAAACTGACGACGCACCCAGATAATTAACCAGGCCAATTATATTGTGAGAAAACAAAGCAACAAGAAAACAGGAGAATTGCGCCTTATCGCCGGGCAATGGCGCGGGCGTAAGCTGCCCATACTGACATCCGAGGGGCTTCGCCCCACCACGGATCGCGTACGAGAAACCTTATTTAATTGGCTGCAATTTGATATCCAAGGTGCACAGATTGCCGATCTGTTTGCAGGCAGCGGCAGCTTAGGCTTTGAAGCCGCATCAAGAGGCGCCCAACAGGTAACATTGATAGAGATGGATAAAGCGGCGGCGCGGCAATTGAGTCAAAATGTCAGTCGCTTATCGGCGCCACAAATTAATGTGGTACAACAAAGCGCTCTCGATTGGCTAGAAGCGGAGTCAACTCAACACACTAAACTAGACATCGTATTTATCGATCCACCGTTTAATAAATCACTCGTCAGTCCGACGCTTGACGCGCTGAAGCGAGGTAAGTGGTTACATTCGGATTCGCTAGTTTACGTCGAAAGTGAACGCAACTTGCCGCCTGAAATCTTCAATGACTTCGATATCCTCAGAGAAAAACATCACGGTCAAGTCAGCTTTAGACTGCTCACTCCATCAACTGAAGAGACAACACACGCATGAATATGATTTTACTTCTCGGCAAAGCGATTTTTGCCATTATATGGATTGCTTTGCTTGCACTTTTATCGGGTTTAGTCGTCGACATGAGCACCCAAGCTTATGGTCTGATTGCTATGTTACTCGGCGTACTTGTCATTATGCATTTGTTATTGCTGGGGATTTTTGTTGCCACGATGAAAGCTCAACTCCCTTGGAAAAAGGGAGATGGCTGGCAGATTCTTATCTTCGGCATTTTCGGATGGCTAACAATCTACGCACGTCAGTCTGATGACTGATTCACTTCAAGGCCGATGTTAGAGATACCTTCATCGGCCACCATTTGCTTCAGCTGATTAACCAGTGCCTTAGTGACTGTCGGTTGCGCTTCGAGGTAGTTGAGCATCGCTTGCTGCATTTCAACTTCATACTGATACAACTCATGCTGATTAACCGCCTCTCGTAACTGTTCAGCGGGTACCTCATCGGCGATATTAAGCTCAATGAATTTAGCCACCGAGGCTTGTGATACTTTCGCCACATCGACAAAGTTTTTTGAGTCTTTATCAAGCACACCCTGCAGCAAGGTGCTGATAGCAGTACACGCATCCATCGCAGGATAAACTCCGAGCATGTCATGACCGTATTCACTCGGCGTCACTTCATCGACTTTCTCTTGCCAACGTTCCGCATTAATTTTGCTGTGTTTAGGATTAGCATGACGGTCCCATAGCGCGTTGAGTGCACCACGCAGCGGTTTGAGTTCACCGAACCCCGTGAGCTGATGAAAAAATTCATAATTTGGCAGCATCCGCTCGCACAGATACAATGCAAACAATGATTGTTTTTCGGTTTCCATCGCACGGATGCGCTGAAACGTATTTAATTGACCCACAAGCAATCCTCGTTTTCGCTGAAGGACCCGTATTATGCCTAAAATAAGCTTGCCTCGCTACGATGACATTGTATTAGCTGCCAATCGCTTGGAGGGTTTCATTAAACACACACCGGTACTCACATGTTCTGAAATCGATAATGTCCTGGGCTGTGAAGTTTTCTTTAAGTGCGAAAACCTTCAGAAATCCGGGGCGTTTAAGTATCGCGGCGCCAGCAATGCCTTGCTATCTCTGTCAAAGCAACAGCGTAAAGCCGGTGTATTTACCGTATCATCCGGTAATCACGGTGCAGCGCTAGGCTATGCTGGAGCACGTTTAGGCATCTCCGTTACGGTCGCGGTGCCCAATAACGCGCCTGCTATAAAACGCAACAATATTGAAGCCAGCGGTGCCACAATAGTCACGATAGAGCCCGGTATGGAAGCGCGAGAGCGATTTGCAGCAGAACGAGCGCAGACCGGAGAGACATTTATTCCCCCCTATGACCATCCCGATATTATCGCGGGACAAGGAACAGCAACGTTAGAGCTACTCAAACAAGTCGAAGATTTAGACGCCGTCGTCACCCCTTTGGGTGGTGGTGGTCTGCTGGCAGGCGCATGCCTAGCAGCGCAAGGACTCGAAGTTTATGGCGCTGAACCGATGCTCGCCAATGATGGGTTTGAGTCGCTCCGCACCGGAGTCCGACAACCCGCTAAACCACCGCGTAGTATTTGCGATGGCTTACTGACGCAATTGGGGGAATATAATTTCGAAATATTGAAACGCCACGTAAGTGCTGTGCTTGTCATTGAGGATAAAGACACGAAAGCGGCCATGGAACTGATTTGGCAACGGCTTAAAATCATTGTCGAACCATCCTCAGCGATCACGCTGGCGGCGCTGAAGCAAGAGCGAAGTCGATTCGCCGGGAAACGGGTTGGGATTATATTAAGTGGTGGGAATATCGCGGCCGAGCCCAGTCAGCCGCTCAAGGTTTAAGTTGCGAAGATATCGTCATCGCTTTTGAACGTTTTGAATTCAAGCGCGTTGCCGCAGTAATCGTAGAAAAACATCGTGCCTTGCTCGCCCGGTTTGCCTTGAAAACGAATATAAGGCTCGATGACAAACTCAATATCAGAGTCAGCAATCTTACGCGCCACATCGTCCCAATCTTCGCGTAATAACACGACACCGAAGTGTGGCACGGGCACATTGTGACCATCGACGCCGCTGTGGTTTTTAACACCCGCTATTTCAGGTGCCACATGCGTCACAAATTGATGACCAAAGAAGTTCCAGTCGATCCAATCGTCACTACTACGACCTTGTTCCAGCCCCAAGATCTCACCATAGAACTTGCGGGCATTATCGAGGGACTTTACGGGTAAGGCTAAATGAAACGGACGTACTGCTGACATTCGCAATTACATCCGTGCTTGAGGTTCGTGAATAGACTGACGCATCGCTGGAGAACGCTTCCACATACGGTGCCCGATAGCAGCAAGCAATAGACCCCAATTAAGCGGAGGAATAAACCCTGCAGTCAATACCGCTAATAAACTCCAGAGGGGTTTAGATTGATACTGACCGACTAAGCCGTAAAACAATAACGCGGCTACGAGTCCCTGAAGTAACAGTAGGCTCAATAGCATAATTATTTCCTTCTTTAGCAAACATTTTTATCACTGCAAACTGCAGTTTTTTGTTATTTCTAAGCCTACTCAATTATGACTAAACTGTAAAATAATGTATAAGTCATTGATTTAAATGCAAAAAAACCGGTCTATTGACCGGTTTTTAAGTTTTATGTTTTTTATTTTAATCGGTTCTATCGTTTAGAACGCGTTTAAAGCAGTATCCAGATCGGCTTTAAGATCGTCTAGATCTTCAATACCCACCGAGACACGAACAAAGTTGTCTAGGATACCTAGTTTCTCACGATTTTCTTTAGGTACCGACGCATGAGTCATGATCGCAGGGTGTTCAATTAACGACTCGACCCCTCCTAAGCTTTCTGCCAGCGCAAAGATTTCGACCGACTCTAAGAACTTACGAGCAGCCGCTAAATCGCCTTTCAATAAAATTGAGATCATGCCACCAAAACCGGACATCTGACGCTTAGCAAGCTCATGTTGTGGGTGGCTTTCAAGACCTGGGTAGATCACCTTCTCAACTTTCGGATGTTGCTCGAGCCATTGCGCCAACTCGAGCGCTGCTTGGTTATGATGACGCATACGCAGCGCTAACGTCTTGACACCTCGGAGTGCTAAGTAGGAGTCAAAAGGACCCGCAACAGCACCCACCGAATTTTGCAAGAATAGCATCTGTTCGACTAAGTCTTGGTTATCACCGACAACAGCGATACCACCCACCATGTCAGAATGCCCATTCAAGTACTTAGTCGCCGAATGCATTACGATATCGGCTCCCAGCTCAATTGGACGCTGATTAAAAGGCGTCGCGAACGTATTATCCACTACCACGATGATGTCTGGATTATGTGCCTTTGCTGTTTTTACAATGGCTTCGATATCAACCAGTTTCAACATAGGGTTGCTGGGTGTTTCAACCCAAATCATACGTGTTTCTGAGGTCAGCGCCTGTTCGACTTGCTTAATGTCGGCAAGGTCAACGTATGAGAACTTAAGTCCCGCTGAACGCCCACGTACCTTATCGAACAAACGGAAACTGCCACCGTATAGGTCATCCATAGCGACCACGTGATCACCGCTATCAAGCAGCTCCAAAATTGTTGAAGTTGCCGCCATGCCGGAAGCAAAAGCAAGCCCTTGAGTGCCCCCTTCCAAATTCGCGACGGCGCGCTCCCAAGCAAAACGTGTTGGGTTATGCGAGCGCGAATATTCAAAGCCTTTGTGTTCACCCGGGCTCTCTTGCGCGTAGGTTGAACTGGTAAAAATCGGAGGCATGACTGCCCCAGTGACCGGCTCAGGTGACTGACCACCATGAATGGTGCGTGTCGCAAATTTCATTGGTTTGTTTGATGCCATTATTACAACTCCTTACAGCAAATTATTTTCACGCATCCACTCATCGTTGAATAATTTCGATAAGTAGCGATTACCTGTATCACACGCAAGTGTCACCACTTGCTTTTTCTCGGTTTGATCTTGGCAATAACGCACTGCAGCAGCGATTAAGGTGCCGCTCGAAGAGCCCACCATGACGCCTTCTTTCTCGAGCACCTGACGCGCCATCTGCATACCTTCTTTATCTGAGATAGCGTAGGCTTTATTGGCTAATTCAATTTCGCAGATTTTTGGTACGAAATCCTCGCCAATACCCTCTGCCAACCAGCTACCGGCTTCGACATGCTCTCCACGATTAACTAATGGTTCCAAAATTGAACCCGCGGGATCGGCAAGCACTAAATCAACATCGGACTTCTGCTCACGGAGATAGCGGCCAATACCTGTTAATGTACCGCCTGAACCGACGCCACAAACGAAGGCATCAATGTCGCCGTCCGTTTGTTGCCAAATCTCTGGACCCGTGGTTTTGTAATGCGCTTCTACGTTGGCGGGGTTTTCAAATTGGTTTACATAGAACCAGCCGTTTTCTTCGGCTAAGCGAGCGGCCATGTCTTGATAGTATTCAGGGTGGCCTTTTTGTACATCTGAGCGAGTCTGTTTGACAGTCGCCCCCATCGCACGCAAATTGTTGACTTTCTCTTGGCTCATTTTATCTGGCATTACGATCATCAAGGGGTAGCCCTTACTCGCCGCAACTAACGCCAAGCCCAAGCCTGTATTGCCTGCAGTCGCCTCGATGATGGTATCGCCTGGCTTCAATTTGCCATCACGCTCAGCCGCATTAATCATCTCAACGGCGATGCGGTCCTTGATAGACCCACCCGGATTTTGCAGCTCTAACTTAAGATACAAATCGCAGGGACCTGTATCGATGTTGTTCACTTTTACCAACGGCGTGTTGCCGATCATTTCCAATACGTTGTCATATACTTTCATATCGCGTCGCTTTTTATCATCTGTTCAATGCGGTTCATTATCCCTATACTTTGACCACTTAACAACCACCGCCTTAGAACGCTTTGTTCAAAACAATAACTAGTTAAGCGAGACGCAAATGGATTTAAGAAGCGATACAGTGACCCAGCCAACATCTGCCATGCGTGATGCGATGATTCGTGCTGATGTGGGTGACGATGTGTATGGTGAAGATGCCACAATTAACGCGTTAGAGCAGCGCGTTGCCCAGTGGTTAGGTAAAGAGGATGCGCTTTTCTGCAGTTCCGGCACACAAAGTAACTTATTAGGTTTGCTCAGTCATTGTCGTAACGGTGAAGAATATATCGTGGGTCAGGAATATCACACCTATCGCTATGAGGCAGGCGGCGCTGCGGTGCTCGGAGGCATCGTGCCACAAACCATCGAAGTCGAAGCCGATGGTACTCTGTCGTTAGACACTATCGCCGAACGCATCAAGCCAAATGATCCTCATTTTCCGATTACCCGACTACTCGCATTTGAAAACACGCATGCCGGTCAGGTGATTGCTCAAGACTACTTCGACCAAGCGCGTACCCTGGCTGAACAGCACGGTTTAAACATGCACCTTGATGGCGCCCGATTAGTAAACGCTATGGCAGCAACGCAATTGACGGCCACCGAGCTGGCTGCGCCGTTCGATTCTGTTTCAGTATGCTGTTCAAAAGGGTTAGGAGCACCGGTCGGGTCACTACTTGTCGGTTCGGCTGACTATATTGCCCGTGCTCGACGTTGGCGTAAGATGGTCGGTGGCGGTATGCGGCAAGCGGGTATTTTAGCAGCTGCGATCGATTACGCATTAGATCATCACCTTGAACGTATTCAAGACGATCACGATAATGCCCAGTGGCTTGCTACCACGCTCAAAACAATCTGCGCTGACACCAATATCGTGGTCAGCAATGCTCGTACTAACATGGTTTACTTGACCTTACCCTCGCTTGAACTCGCTCAATCTCTAAAGCACTTTATGGAGCAACACCATATAAAAATTGGAGCAGCGAAGAAGTTGCGATTAGTCACGCATTTAGATATTTCTCGAGACAATTTAGAACGTTTTGTTGTGCTTTTTGAAGACTTTCTAAAAAGAAAACGCAGTTAACCAAACGTTAGCGTAAAGTGGCGCTATAAGTGCCACTTTATCAGTCGTGTTCCGCAAAAGCGTTGCCCGAGGTCAAGCTTAGCAACACCAGGCTTATTGTTGCTTATAATTTTTTCAATTGT
>ERZ1673960.22-NODE-22-length-83891-cov-763.630517_pt1 | contig 83891 bp, 65 predicted proteins | sample MGYA00580190_ERZ1673960 | MGnify/ENA primary metagenome ERZ1673960 (study PRJEB41334, sample SAMN05608106) | rock metagenome | biome: terrestrial subsurface; feature: shale formation; material: shale | place: USA: Pennsylvania ...
TTTCCGCGTTCGGCACCGTTGGTCTGTCCCGAGGAACCACCGGCGAACTGGGCACGGCAGGCCAATTGATCATCATGGCAGTCATGTTGATCGGCCGCCTTGGCCCACTTACTTTGGGCTATACCCTGACAGTGCGCAGGAAATCCCGCGTTCGCTATGCGAAAACTGAGTTCCCGGTGGGTTGATCAGGAGCAGAACCTGCCTGTCTCAATCCACAGCGATCCCCTCAATGGCATGCCAAGCCTCGGTCGATGTTTCGCTGAGTCGGTTGTTTTCCTCGTCGATGAATAATGCAGCGATATTGTGCCGATCAGCGACTGCCTGCCCTTCCGTCGCTCCGAGGCACAGTAAAGCTGTGGACCAGGCATCTGCCCAGGCAGGGTCTTGATTAATGACCGTGACAGATACCGTCGAATGGCTGACGGGCCAACCTGTCCGCGCGTCCAACACATGGCTGTAGCGCTGCCCCTGATCGTCGAAGTAATGGCGGTAGGTACCTGACGTCATAACCGATAGCGGAGCATCACTTCGAATCGTTATTACCTTGTGGATAGAACGCTCTTCGGGCGTAGGACGCTCAATAGCCACTCGCCAGGGTTCGCCGCTGGGCTTGTGGCCTCGGGTTTTCAGTTCACCACCCAGTTCCACCAGATAATGTTCGATGCCCGCGGACTCCAACACGTCAGCCATCTTTTTTACAGTATATCCCTGAGCGATCGACGACAGATCAACCTGCAGATCGGGAACGGATTTAGCAAGCGTATTGCCAGACCTTGCGACTACATGGTTGATTCCAACGATCTGCAGCTGGTTACGCAGCTCGGTCTCCGAAGGAACGGAAACCTGCTGACCACTGAATCCCCAAAGATCAAAGATAGGCTTCACCGTCAGGTCATAGCACCCACGACTGGCCTTGGTCACCTCTCGTGCCTTTGCAATCAGATTTACGATTTCGGGTCCAACTTCCAAAACCTCGGAGGCAGCGGCGCGGTTGAAACTCTCAATCACACTGTCCGGCCGGTAGTTGGACATCAGCGCATCGACTCGCGCCAGCTCTGCAACTATGTTTTGCCGAATTATTTCGTTGTCTGCGCCGCCCGGATGCCAGAAGGTCACGTGCCAAGTCGTCCCCTGGGCCGGGCCACTCAACTTGATGAGATTTGGCGGTTGATTACACCCTCCCAGCACAAGAGCCAGAAAGCTGAACAGCAGCACCCTCAAGCGGCGCCAGGCGGACAGCAGGTAACTTGGATTGTGAGATAGCAAAAACATTGAACACCTCTGAATAGCGACCCTGTGTTGTGCAAAGTCTACCTTTCCGAACGATTTCAAAGGGGAGAGGGCCCTAATTTTTAACGCTTTTTTTACGCCCCACCGCTGTTTTGGTCATCGAATTTTTACGCCCCTCCCCAGCACCATAAAGACACACTCACTGAAGGAGACCGAGCGTGTCTACTTTGCTGTTCATTGTTTCCGTTGCAGTCGGCGCCTACCTGGTCGCTGCCCTGCTCTGGCCCGAGAGGTTCTGACCATGGCACTGATCGGTATTGGCGTGATTCTGGGGCTGTTTGGCCTGTGTTTCCTGTTCATTGATCTGGAGGAACGGCTGTGAACGAGGTCATTGTAATCTATGCGGTCACGCTGCTTCTGGCGTGGCCTTTGGGCAAGTACATCGCAGGCGTTTTTGGCAGCGCCAAGGGGACGGCAGGCGCCGTCTTTTTGCCAGTGGAAAACGGACTGTATCGGCTGTTTGGCGTTGACCCTTCCCAGCCCATGAGCTGGCAGGGTTACGGCAAGGCGTTGCTGAAACTGCACCTTGCTCTGGTCTTGATCGTCTTTGGCCTGTTGATGGCCCAAGGCTTTCTGTTCCTGAATCCGGACGGTATCGACGGCATGAGCTGGGACCTGGCCCTTCATACGGCGGTCTCGTTCCTGACCAATACCAACCAGCAGCACTATTCAGGGCAGGCGCAGCTCAGCTACCTGGCGCATACCTTTGGCATTGTGACCCTGCAGGTGGTGACACCCGCAGCCGGCATGGCGGCACTGGTTGCGATTGTACGCACGCTTCTGGGTCGCTCCGACAAGAAGAAGCAACCGGTCGGCGATGGGGTCGTCTCTGTTGGTAACTTCTACGAGGACATCACCCGGGCCATTGTTCGCGTTATGCTGCCGGTCGCGGCGGTCGTGGCACTGATCATTGCTGCCGAAGGGGTACCGAACAGCTACGAAGGCGCCCGCACCGCCATTCCGCTGGACCAGACCGCCGGTATGGAAGAGCAGAACATTCCGATCGGTCCGGTGGCACCCATGGTGGCCATCAAGCAGGTCGGCACCAACGGCGGTGGCTGGTATGGCCCCAATTCCAGCGTTCCCCTGGAAAACCCGACACCGGTCAGCAACTTCGTTCAGACAGTGTCGATTGTGCTGATTCCCGCCGCCCTGGTCTTTGCGCTGGGCTTTATGACCGGCCGGCGGCGCCTGGCCATGGTGGTCATGGGCGTGATGGTGGTGATGTCGGTGTCGTTGACGTCGGTGGCGATATGGTCCGAAAACCAGCCTAACGCGGCCTTCTCCGGCCTTGCGGCCGAGGGTGAAAACCTGGAAGGCAAGGAAGTCCGGTTTGGTGCAACGGCTACCGCACTCTGGGGCAGCTGGACCACCCAGACCTCGAACGGGTCGGTCAACGGCATGCATGACAGCTTTAACCCCATTGGTGGCATGGTTCCGATGATCGACATGTTCATCAATGTCACGTTTGGTGGTATCGGCGTGGGCCTGATCGGCTACCTGCTCTTCCTTCTGTTGGCGGCCTTCCTCGGCTCCCTGATGATCGGCCGGGCACCGGAAATTGCCGGCAAGGCACTGGAAACCCGGGAAATGAAGCTGGTTTGCATCGCCCTGCTGATCCAGCCCCTTTTGATCCTGGGCTTCAGCGCCATCACCGTTGCCTTCCCATCGTTGACCGGTAACTCCAATCCGGGCTTCCACGGCATCAGCCAGGTCATTTACGAGTACACCTCCGCCTTTGCCAACAACGGTTCCGGCTTTGAAGGGCTTGGCGACAACACCGCGTGGTGGAACGTGACCTGTGCGGTCAACCTGGCGCTGGGTCGTTTCATCCCAATTCTCGCGCCGCTGGCTATCGCCGCGTCACTGGCTGCCAAGCGTTCCGCTCCGGAAGGTCGCGGCAGCCTGAGCATCGACACGCCCACCTTTGGGCTGATGACCCTGGCGGTGATTGTGATGTTTACCCTGCTGAGCTTTATGCCGGTGCTGATTCTCGGCCCGATCGCTGAAGCCCTGGCTCTGATGTCCTGAGTGGAGAATGATGATGTCCAAGAGAACCCCTAAAATGACTGACTCACTGGACCTGGGCACCGTTGCCGGCCAATCCATCAAGCGGCTGACGCCAAAGGATCTGGCCCGCAACCCGGTCATGATGGTTGTCGGTATCGGAACGGTAATCACGTTTCTACTGGGCCTGAGCCATCTGTCCCAGGGTGAGCCCGCTGGCCTGGATTTCGCGATCAGCGCGATCCTGTTGTTCACGGTGCTCTTCGCCAATGGCGCCGAGTCTGTCGCGGAAGCTCGCGGCAAAGCCCAGGCAGGTGCGCTCAGAGCCACCCGAAAAGACTTGAAAGCCCGGAAGCTGGACGGTGACCAGGAAAAGGACGTAGCGGCAACCGACCTGCGTCGCGGGGACCGGGTGCTGGTAAAACCGAACGAACTGATCCCGGCTGATGGCGAGATCGTGAAAGGCGCCGCTACCATCAACGAATCCGCGGTCACCGGTGAATCCGCGCCGGTGCTTCGGGAAGCCGGTACCGACAACAGCGGTGTCAGCGCCGGTACTAAAGTGTTGTCGGATGAGATCGTGATCGAAGTCACCGTCGACCCGGGCAATTCACTGCTGGACCGCATGATCGCCTTGGTGGAAGGCGCCAAGCGGCAGAAGACACCTAATGAGCTGGCGCTGTCAGTGCTGCTGGCCGCCATGACCCTGGTGTTCCTGATTGTGGTCGTGACTCTGGTGCCCTTTGGCGGATTTGTCGGCGCTACACCCTCGTACTCGGTTCTGGTGGCCCTTTTGGTCTGCCTGATCCCGACGACCATCGGGGGCCTGCTGCCGGCCATCGGCATTGCCGGCATGGATCGGGCCATGCGTGCCAACGTCATTGCCAAGTCTGGTAAAGCGGTGGAAGTGGCAGGCTCTATAGACACACTTTTGCTCGATAAAACCGGCACCATCACCCTGGGCGATCGCAAAGCAACGGCCTTTGAAACCGTTCGGGGCGTGGCACCTGCGACCCTCAGGGATGCCGCACTGCTCACCTCCCTGGCGGATCCCACCCCCGAAGGCAAATCCGTTGTCGCTCTGGCTCGGGATAAAGGCTCGGACGCCGAGGCAGCCGAGGGCACTGAATTCATTGCGTTCTCTGCCAACACCCGTATGTCCGGAGTGGACCTGCCGGATGGCCGGATTCTCCGCAAGGGCGCAACGGATGCCATTCGTAAATTTGTCACGGAAAACGGCGGCAACTATCCGCAGGAAACAGACACGCTGGTTGACCGGATCGCGAAGAACGGCGCGACACCACTCGTGGTCGCTGAAGGTAATCGGGTACTGGGTGTGATCGCCCTGTCGGATGTCATCAAGTCCGGCATCAAGGAACGTTTCGCCAAGCTTCGGGACATGGGTGTGAAGACGGTGATGATTACCGGTGACAACCCGATAACTGCTGCCGCGATTGCCGCCGAGGCAGGTGTGGATGATTTCGTCGCCGAAGCCACACCGGAGCAGAAGCTCGACATCATCCGCAAGGAGCAGGCGGAAGGCCGCATGGTGGCCATGATGGGAGACGGCACCAACGATGCCCCTGCCCTGGCCCAGGCCGACCTTGGTTTGGCCATGAACTCGGGCACCCAGGCCGCGCGGGAAGCCGGCAACATGGTGGATCTGGATTCAGACCCCGGGAAACTACTCGCGGTAGTTGAAATAGGAAAGCAGTTGCTGATTACCCGGGGTTCGTTGACCACTTTCTCGCTGGCTAATGACGTCGCTAAATACTTTGCCATCCTGCCAGCGCTGTTTGTGAGCAGCCTGCCGGCCCTGGATGCGCTGAACGTGCTTGATCTTGAAAGCCCGTTGAGCGCGGTGCTTGCCGCCACCATCTTCAACGCGCTGATCATCCCGGCGCTGATCCCCTTCGCCCTGAAAGGCGTGCAATTCAAACCGGCGACCGCAACCCAACTGTTGCGCCGCAACCTTCTGATTTTCGGATTGGGTGGTCTGCTGTTGCCGTTCGCGGCCATCAAGGCCCTGGATCTGATGCTCACCGTGGTTATCTGAGGAGACTGACATGATGACTGATTCAAAAACCGGGGCCGTCACCCGGTCCGCTTCCTGGCTCCCGGCGGTGCGCGTGGCCGTTGTCCTGGTCCTTCTGTGCGGCGGCCTGTATCCCTTGCTGGTTACAACCATCGGAAAAGTGCTATTTCCGCATCAGGCGTTGGGCAGCATGATCATCGTGGACGACACGATCGTTGGGTCGGAACTGGTCGGACAGCGCTTCGTCGCACCGGAATACTTCCACGGACGGCCGTCCGCAGCGGGTTATGATCCGTTCTCGGTCTCAGGCTCAAACCTCGCAGCCAGCAATCCGGAATTGCGGGCGCGGGTTGCAGAGGATTCCGCAGCCATTGCAGAGCGGGAGGAGATTGCGCCAACGTCCATTCCTGTCGACCTGCTGGCGACCTCAGGTTCCGGCATAGACCCTCACATCTCACCGGAATCAGCTATCATACAGGCCGAGCGTGTGGCCAGGGCCCGCGATATTCCGATTGCCCGGGTCAATGAACTGATTGCCGAGTACACCGAGGGGCCCACCCTCGGGATTCTGGGCCAGCCGCGAGTCAACGTTCTGAAAATTAACCTGGCACTGGATGGCGAGGAGTTGAACGAGTGAATCAAGGCGACCCGAATCGCCCTAACCCGGACGCGCTCCTGAAGACTCAGGAGCGTGAGTCCGCCGGCGGGCTCAAAATCTTTCTGGGTGCGGCCCCCGGCGTGGGCAAGACCTACCAGATGCTCCAGGCAGCCCATGAACTGAAACGTCAGGGAGTCGATGTTGTCGTCGGTGTCGCCGAAACCCATGGGCGGGCCGACACTCTGGCCCTGTGTGAGGGGCTTGAGCAGCTTCCGACAAAAGAGATCGAGTACGCAGGCAATCGGTTCCAGGAATTCGATCTCGATGCCGCCCTGACACGAAAACCAGACGTGCTGTTACTGGATGAGCTGGCTCATCGAAATATCCCGGGAACCCGCCACCCGAGACGTTACCAGGACATAGAGGAACTGCTGGATCAGGGCATCACCGTCTGGACGGCAATTAACATCCAACACCTGGAAAGTCTGTCGGATGTGGTTGCCAGCATCACGGGTGTGCGGATGCGCGAAACCGTCCCTGACTCCCTCCTGGAGCGGGCTCGGGACATTGTGCTGGTGGATCTTGCCCCCTCGGAACTCCTGGAGCGCTTAAAGCAAGGGAAGGTCTATGTCCCGGAACAGGCCCGTGCAGCCATGGACGGGTATTTCTCGCCATCCAACCTGTCGGCCCTGCGAGAACTAGCGGTTCAGGCCATTGCCGAACGGCTGGATTCCGATGTGCGGGATACAATGCAATCCCGGGGGATTGAAGGCCCCTGGCACATTCGATCCAGAATGTTGGTAGCGGTGGACGGTTCAGGTCAGGGTGAAGCTCTGGTGCGCGCGGCGCGGCGGCTCGCCGAACGAAGGAAAGCGCCCTGGACGGTGGTCACGGTGGACAACGGCCGGGCGGGCTCAGCCGAACGCCAACGACTGGAAAAAGCGTTTGATCTGGCGTCCCGGCTGGGTGCTGAAATCAAAACCCTTCGGGGACACAACGTGCCCGAAGAAATCCTGGCATTTGCACGGGCTCAGAATGTTACAACACTGATTCTTGGCCGCTCCCATAATCGTTGGTGGCACTTCCGGAAATCCACCAGCCGCGCCCTCTTGAATCAGGCGGAGGCCTTTGAAGTCACGTTCATCCCCGTGCCCCGAAAGCAACGTCGCCGGCTTGTCGAGCTGTCCGGCCAGCCGTTTCAATGGAGCGACTACACCTGGGCCCTGGGCAGCGTTGGCGCCGCCACCATCATATCCATGGGGCTTCAGAACGTACTACCACTGGGTAACCTGTCACTCATTTTTCTGACCTCCGTACTCTGGGTGGCGGCCCGCACAGGTATCAGGCCCGCACTTTTCACGGCGGCATTGAGCTTTCTGACTTATAACTTCTTCTTCACAGAACCTCGCCTGACTTTCCACATGGCGGATACGGACGAGCTCCTGACGGTGGTGTTTTTCCTGATCATTGCCGTCACCGGAGGCAACCTTGCCGGCCGTTTGCGGGATCAGGTCCGGATGCTGCGCGCTTCAAACGACCTATCCGACGCACACCTGGAGTTTACCCGCCGTCTCGCCTCCGCTCCCGACATTACCTCGGTCCAGAGTGAAGCGGTCGAGGCGCTTTACAAACAACTAAAAATACCCTTGATCATTGCGCAACGGAGCCCTGAGAACGGGGCCATTGAAGTTACGGCTGAGGGTGGCGATTCGTACTCGTTAAACAATGCAGACCGATCCGCCATTGACTGGGCCATCAAAAACGGCAAGCCCAGCGGTGCCTTTTCCGACACACTGAACAGCCTTCCATGGCGATTTGAACCCATCGAAGCAGACGGAGAAGTCTATGGCGTGCTCGGCCTGCGGGTCGACGGTATAAATCCAGAGTATTACCGGGGCCTCGCCATCAGTGTTTACGTGCATCAGTTGGGCCTCGCGTGGTTCCGAACCCGTCTGGCCGCGAATCTATCCGAATCAAGGGTGGCCGAAGAAACCGAACGGCTGCGCTCCGCTTTGCTTTCGTCTATCTCCCATGACCTTCGCACACCGCTTTCTTCGATGATTGGCTCAGCCAGCACCCTGAAATCCATGTCCGACAGACTGTCGGATGAGGATCGGGACAGCCTTCTGGATTCCGTCCTCGGCGAGGGGGAGCGTCTGGACCGATACATTCGGAACCTGCTGGACATGACCAAACTGGGCCACGGCACTCTCAAAATCGAACGCGACTGGATCGCACTCACCGACATCCTGTCCTCGGCGCTCCGACGCACCCGTAATCTCATGTCAAAAGTGCGGGTGGAGCGTGACGTACAGGAAGACCTTCCGTTGCTCTTCGTGCATCCGGCGCTCATTGAACAGGCCTTGGTGAACGTTCTGGAAAATGCCGCCAAGTTCGCACCCGATGGCTCAACCTTGAGCATACAGGCCCGGCAAAGCGGTGATGAACTGATTCTCGCCATTTCGGACGAAGGCCCGGGCATCCCGGAAGGTCAACGCGATCAGGTATTTGATATGTTCTTCACAGGTGGTGAGGGTGACCGGGGACCGCACGGTAGCGGGTTAGGCTTGGCCATTTGCCATGGCATGATCGCAGCTCATGGCGGTCGAATTCGGGCGTTGGCCGGTCCAGATGGTCAGGGAGCTACCATCGAAATAGCGCTGCCTTTGATAGAATCCCCTGAACAAGAGCCCAGCCGGGAAGCCAGTGAATGACAGTTCCAACACAAAACCGGGAAACGCCCTGCATTCTGATTATTGATGACGAGCCGCAAATCCGGCATTTTCTGCGTATCAGCCTGAAAACCGAAGGGTATGAACTCATCGAAGCGGAGGACGGTGAAACCGGATTGGGACTATGCGCGCGGCATTCACCGGACCTTGTGATTCTGGACCTGGGGCTTCCAGACATGGATGGCTCGGAGGTACTGGCTGGCCTGAGGGAGTGGTCGTCCGCACCAGTCATCATTCTGTCGGTACGCGACAGGGAACTGGAAAAAGTGAAAGCCCTGGATCTGGGTGCCAACGATTATGTCACAAAGCCCTTCGGCGTCGATGAGTTACTGGCGCGGGTTCGAACCCAGTTGCGCAGTTGGCAGCAACAAAATGCGTCCACCCAAGATACCCCGGTGCTGTTTGATGACGGCGCCCTGTACATTGACCTTTCCACGCGAAAAGTCATGGTGAAAGGGGAGTACGTCCGGCTTACCCCGAAGGAATTTTCCGTTTTAAAGGTTTTGATGCTGGCAACCGGGAAAATCGTGACCCAGTCACAGCTATTGAAGGACATCTGGGGGCCGACCCACACCCGGGATACACACTACCTGCGCATTCTTATTGGGAGACTGAGACAAAAGCTGGGGGACGACCCGACCGAGCAACATTACATTCAGACGGAACCCGGTGTGGGCTACCGGTTTGCAGGAAGCGATGACACCGCAGACACCTGATACACCCGGAACGACCGCCGCCATCCTCGCCTGTTCAACTCGAAGTCGCCCTGCTACTATTCGCACCGACTTTTATAGCCCTGAACCCTGACTGAAACGGACCGCCACGAATGGATTTTTATCAGGCCCTGTTCCTTGGCCTCCTCCAGGGACTGACCGAATTTCTGCCCATCTCCAGCTCCGCCCACCTGATCCTCACACCGGCGTTTTTCGGTTGGGACGACCAGGGCGTGGGTTTTGATTTGTCGGTGCACGTGGGCACCCTGTTAGCGGTGGTGCTCTATTTCCGGCGGGATGTGTTCGGCATTGCCAAAGATGGCCTGGTGTCCATGGGCCAGCGCAGGCTTGTTGGCCAGGGTGCGTTGGCGCTGTATCTGGTGATCGGCACCATCCCCGCAGGCCTGGCCGGCCTGGCGCTGCTGGACATGATCGACAACGAACTGCGCGGCGCGGGCATCATTTTCATCACCACTCTGGTGTTCGGCCTCCTGCTGGGCATCGCCGACTGGCTGCCCCGGCGCGAACGCACCCTGGACTCCCTGAGCTGGAAAGATGCCCTCATCGTCGGCATTGCCCAGGCCTTCGCCCTGGTTCCCGGCACCTCCCGCTCCGGGGTCACCATCACCGCCGGGTTGTTCCTGGGCATGGGCCGCCAGACCGCCTCCCGCTTCTCGTTCCTGCTGGCTATTCCCATTATCGTGCTGGCATCGGCGGTGAAATTGCTGGAAGTGGCCACCTCGGATGTTACCGTGGACTGGAGTGGTTTTCTGCTGGGCGGCGTGACCTCCTTCGTCATGGCGATTACCGCGATACACTTCTTCCTGAAGTGGCTCAACAAGGTGGGGATGTGGCCTTACGTGATTTACCGCATTGTTCTGGCCGGGGTGATTTACGCGGTTCTGATGTAGGTTTGCCCCATGAATCGAACTCTTTGGTCTTTGGGTGCGGTCCAGCTGAAACTGAATGTTCTGTTCAATTTTCAGGGTATGAGCAGAGTACCCACCTGGAATTCACGGTTCTGCCCGTCAGCGCAAACACACTCACACCAAGTTCGCTGAATCGTTAGGCACCGGGCGGAAAGTTGACAATCAGATTGGTCAAATTAACCGACTCCAGCCCCATCCAGACCACAAATAGGCCATACATCGTCAGTAGACTCCAGGACTCTTTGCGGCTCAAAATCATGTCGGTCCGCATCATCAGGAAGAGTACCAGTGTCGCGAGGGTGAGAGCAGCCATCATCGGGGCAGCGACCGAGTAATTGATAACTGCGGTTCCAGCTATCAGCACTCCGATTGGAATACAGCAGAGCAAATCAAAAATGTTGCTGCCCAGAACGTTGGCAGTACTGGTGATGCCCTTGCCATGGCGGGCAGCGCGGACCGAAACGAAAGCATCCGGCACGGAGGTCCCTGCGGCCACGATGGTAATGCCCCAGAGGAAACTTGGCGTGCCCAGAATATCGCCAAAATTAACGGCTGCCCGCACCAGTGCTTCGACACCCACGAGAATCAATGCCAGGCCACCCACCAAACGCCCCCATTCTTTTATTGGCTGAATGTGAGACACATCCTCATCGGAATGGTAGTCCATGGTGTCCTGATACTGGACAAATACATAAATCCCATAAAGCACCAGCGGCATGATCGCAAGCCACCGGGTAAGTTCCCCACGGAGAACGCCATCCCCGGATTCCACCGGATTGTAAATCACCGCAAAGGAGAACATCAGAAGCAGTGCGGCCACGGCGATCATGTAGAACTGCGCTTCCTTGTAAACCAGGTCCCTATTTGTCATCAGCTGATCTTTGGCAACCAGGCCGCACAAGGCAGGTATAACCATGATATTAAACAACGCCGAACCCACAATGGCCGCAACACCCAACTCAAATTCCCCATGCACCAAGGTGGAGACCACCACCGTCGCCAGCTCCGGAAAACTGGAGCCAATAGCCACAACTATCGCACCCTGAACGATCTCGGGCAGCCGGTAATAAAGCGACAAACGCTCGCTGGCAGACTCCAGCAAACCACTGCCCTTCCAGACTATTGCCGTGCCGACAATAGCGACCACTGTCCAGATTAGTAGCTGTAGGATACCCCCTCCCGATCGGTGGCCCTGAGGGCCGGCTTGAGGTTCATTGATAGCGCTCCGGCTCCGGGAATCGTGTTCCGCCAGAACGCGAATTCAGTTGTTCTATGTTAGTTGGCGATCCGTCCCTGTCCAGATCCACCACGCCAATACCGGCATTGTTCCAGAGTCTCTCCCCTGCCTCCCGGCCCTCGGGCATTCGGGGTGTCACTCGCATACGACGGCGTTTGGTAAACCAATTGAGAGGTGACCAGGGCGCATAGAGCCAGCGGTTCAACCGGTCCAGCCACTCCAGAAGCGTGTGTGGAAACTCGTTTTTGATACCACTACTGGTGATCTGCCATATTCTGGGGCGATCTGGTCGATGCCGAAGGCGCACGTCGTAGGCAAAGGAATAGTGCACATCTCCGGAAAGTATCACGAAATTCTCCGGGGTGCGGGAATGCCGGAAGATATTGAGTAACACGCTGGCAGCCCCTCGGTGAGCCATCCAGTTTTCAGCATCAACCACCAGGGGTTTGCCAAAGAAAGTAAACACTTTCTGGATGGCTTCAATCAGTTTCACACCAAATATGGGGGCTGGCGAAACCACGATCACAGATTGATGGCCGATGATGTTCTGCTGAAACTCTGTCAAAGCTTCCCAATCCATCAGCCCTGACGGCCGGGCTCGATTAAGCTCACTCCGCCAGCGGCGGGTGCGGGAATCCAATACCACGATTCGGGGAGATGTCTTCAACGTGTAATGCCAACTCTCAAACTGCAAAAGATCATCAATTAGCGTGTCTTGCCGGGAAGGATCATAGCCAGCCTCCTGCCCGGCTGATTCCGACAACGCCTGGACGGAAGGCAGTATATCGTCGAAAGCCTCGGGATTATTGCCCCACCCCTGGCACAGCAGATATGCAATCAAGGCATTCCCCACGATGCGCCGGGCAAACGGGTGCTCGTAGGTTGTCGCCTCCCACAGTGCCGATAAGTTCCAGTCATCGGTGATGTCATGATCATCAAAAATCATATAGTTCGGAATGTGGGCAAGTGCCCTTGCTGCGCGGGGCAGGCCACCGACAAACTCATCCATCGCCGCCAGCTCTTCCTGGTAGGTATTTGCATCCTCTGCGCTCAATGCCGGTTGCTCCATGTCAACCAGACGCCAGCACACCGGCGACCAGACAAGGAGGTACATGGCCATGACTTCGCTCAGGGAAATGAGATGATTGTGTGCATTGGCAGTGCTGAACACCGGCTTGCGTACCCCGCCGAAGAACCGTTCTATCAAGGCCTCATTGCTATGGATGTCTGGCAACAACTTTTCACGATGAAAATAGGTGTCCGGGTTCTGCCGCAACTCCTTGCTGTCGTTGACCAGGCTGCCGGAAAGCGTCTCGTCATAAAGCCCTAGCCTCTCAATCAACTCATGGATGGCCCGGAGCATGGGGCCGGCAACATCGTCAGCATAGATCTGGTCCCCCGTCATAAGCATAAGAGCCGGGCGTTTTGCGCTATCTTCCTGAGTCTCCTGAAGTAACTGGTCGACTCTCACCAGGCCATCCCCCGCAGATGAATGAGGCCGGCGGCAGGACCCATGAATAACCCGCTCCAACTGATCTTTTATAATGAAATCGGGTGTGCTTGCTCCCGGCATGCAAAGATGTGGTGCCCAGTCTGCGATCCAGGACTCCTGGCTGTTACCCGGACCTGAGACGCCAAGGTCATATCCGATGCGGGTATTCAAGGGCAAAGTTTCGTCCATCTTAAGGTCAATCAGGTGCAACCAGGCCGACGCCCCAAATCGAACGCGGATGAGCTCCTTCGCCGTCAGGACCCGATCAAAACACGGCTCATCGGCAGTCACCGGGTAAAGTCTCACGCGTATGGTCAGCGAGGAGACGCCTACCAGCCAAACGGTCAATCGCTTGGAAGTAGTGTGTCTGAGAATTGGCCCCGCCAGCACTGGCGGCAAAGACGACAACGACCGCTCACTCATTGATTTCCCCCAACACACCTTGATGGACTCTCAAAACACCAATTCTCTCAGCCATGTCCATTGTTTCCATAAGGACCACTAAATCCTTTACCCTTTTCAGAAGTTTCTCAATACATCCTGTGAGTATGGGATAAGGAGACCGACATGGCCGAAAAGCCGCTCGATATTCAGCGCCTTGAACGCTACAGCAGCCTGCAGAGCGAGTACACCCTCGCCATTATTACGGACGAGGATCACGCATCCCAGGTGGAACTTGAAGATGGGCAAACAGCCTGGAGGTCCACCCTGCGCTTCGACAAACTCTATCGCGAAATAGATCCAGACACGGGCAAAGCCTTCTACAGGCTGGAAGAAATCCCGGAAGACCAAGGGGGCGAACATCACCTGATCAGCCTGATTGCCGAAGGCGGCCGGGGCGCAGAGTTTTCGGAACTCGTTCAGTTTGGCAAACGACTGGTCACCTTTGACGACCGCACAGGGCTGGTGTGTGAAATCCGCAACAAAAACCAGCTCGTGCCCCGCCATATCCTGATGACAGGCAGTGGCGACGAGAAATTCAAGGGATTCAAAAGCGAATGGGCCACCCTGAAAGACAATCAGATGATCGTGGGCAGTCACGGAAAGAACGCGGAAGAAGAATGGATCAAGGTTCTGAGTCGAAACTATGGACTGGAGAGCATCAACTGGCACAACAACTATCAGCGCATTAAAGATGCCCTAAATGTCGGCGACCAGGGTTACGTAACCCATGAAGCCGCAGAATGGCACCCCTATCGCAATTGCTGGCTGTTTTTCCCGCGCAAAATTTCCCAGACGCCATTTGAGGAAGCCATCGACGAGAAGGAGTGCGGCGGCAATACGCTTATTATTGCGAACGCCGACTTCACTGATATCAAGACACTGGAGATTGGTCAGCGAACACCCGAGCGTGGGGTATCGTCATTCAAGCTGATTCCCGGCCGGACCGATGAGTGCATCGGCCTTAAAAGTGTGGAAATTGGAGATCGCACTGAAACCTATCTCTTCTGTTTCGACCTTGAGGGTAATGTGTTGCAGGAAGATACATTAATAGGCCGGTATAAATGTGAAGGCGTAGAGATCCTCTGAAAGTTGGTATTAGAGGGTTTCAATGCGATTGGATCAATAATCACCGGGTATTACCACAAGGTTAAGAGGCACTAATAGCACTTTTAATTGCAGAGTCTATTACTAGGGTTGGGTACAGAGGCGGCGGATGTGGCGAATAAAACGCTACACACATTCATAATACCCAAGATCAATTACTGAAACTGGAAAGGAGGTCAGATTATGAAACGTACAACCCTTTCTCTGGCAATCGCTTCAACCCTGGCGGTAGCACCGGCCGTTACCATGGCTGCGCAGAGCCCGTATCTTGCCTCTGATGGCTCATGGATCACACTCAGCGGGAAAGTAACGAGCACCACCGCAGACAGCTTCAAGCTGGACTACGGCGACGGCTTGGTTACCGTTGAAATGGATGACTGGGACTGGTTTGAAGAAAGCGGCGAAACCTTGCCGGGTGATGAAGTTACCGTTTACGGCGAAGTTGACGACGATACTTTTGAATCCGCCAAGATAGAAGCCAGCAGCGTCTATGTCGACAGCCTTGGCACTTACTTTTATGCCAGTGCCGCAGACGAAGAAAGCGTTACCGACCTAGACGTTGCGCCAACCATTGATATTGGTCAGCTTGTCCTGACTGGCACGGTGACGAGCGTCGACGGCACGGAATTTACCATTGATTCCGGAGACCAGAAAATGAAGGTTGATACCGCCCTTATGGCTTACAACCCGACGGATGACGAGGGTTATCAGCAGATTGAAAAAGGCGACCAGGTCACAGTTACTGGTGATGTAGACGTTGATACCTTCGATGCCGCTGAGCTCATGGCAGACACCGTCGTTACGCTCGACGATGACAGTAGCTCATAAAGGCCTATGCCCCACCAGCCCCGCCTGTGGCGGGGCTTTAGCCGTTCGTCCAGCCGAGCAGGCGCCGGTTACACCTTACTCCTCTCCGCTCTGGACGCTCCGTTGCATCAAGTCTACAGCCAAGTCTTTGCTTTTATCACTGTGCCTGATTTAGAGAGGACTACTACAGTATAACCACGGACAAAGAACAGAGTAGGAGGTATCGAATGGCCAAAATGAAAGCTCTTCAGATTACTCTTTGCTCGACACTGGCCATAACCGTGGCACCAGCTGTCGGCTTTGCAGCAGAAAACGACGGAACCCGTGATCCACAGAAAAAAGCTGATGGGTCCCATATCGAGATCAGTGGTACCGTGACTACAACCGCGCCCGACAGCTTCCGACTGGATTACGGTTCCGGTTTGATTACCGTCGAAATGGATGATTGGGACTGGTACGAAGAGGAGCGTGAGGTGCTTTCGGGAGACCGTGTAAGGGTTTCCGGAAAGGTGGATGACGACACCTATGAATCTGCTTCGATCGAGGCGGGCAGCGTTTACGTGGAAAGCCTCAATACCTATTTCCACGCCAGCAGCGCCGACGAAGAGGGGCAACCGTTCACCCCCAGTCAGGCGCCTGATGGCCGGGTCACTCGGGGCGATATGGCGATTACTGGGGTTGTAACCAGTGTCGGAGATCACGAATTCACAATGGATAAGGGCGAACGAAAGATCACTGTCGAGACCAGCATGATGCCGTATAACCCTCTGGATTCGGAAGGTGCTCAGCAATTGGCCATTGGAGACCGGGTCAGGGCGAAAGGGCGCATCACCAGGGACACCTTCGAGAAGAAAGAGCTGGAGGCTGAATCCGTTACAACTCTGAGGGACGAGAGCAGGACACCACCGGTGTCCTGAGTTCAGGTGTGCCGTAGCCACACAATTATCTTACAGCACCTAATCCCCAAGCCTGGCTCCGATTGGAAGTTTCATAAATGCGTTACTGGCTTGTAGTCAACGAAATTTCTGCTGCAGGTAAATCCGAATCTGAGAGGTGGCGTCGGAGTCTCGCCCGAGCCGGCGTCAAACCAGTGCTGGCTCGTAATTTCCATGATAGCCGGTGGGTAGATGAAATCGAACCGGGAGACTGCATCCTTGCTGCCGGAGGAGACGGTTCAGTGAACCACGCAGCAGGTATCTGTATAGAGCGCAATGCCATTCTAGGGGTCCTTCCTTCTGGCACTGCCAATGATTTTGCCCGAAACTTGGGACTACCCAGGGATCCAGAAGCCTTGTGCCAGCTGATCGCGCGTAATAAATGGCATTGGCTTGATGTGGCCCGTTACGACACGGGGCTGTTCCTGAATGTCGCCCATGTGGGGTTGGGAACCGCAGCCGTGAGGGAAAACGGACCGAAGCAAAAGGCCCGGTGGGGCCGTTTCGTGTACGCTCTTACGATCCTGCAGCGACTGCGGGAGCATCGAGGCTTTCACGCCACTGTCACCGCAGATATGGGCGAGGTGGATGGCAGATGGCTCTCCTTGGCCATTGCCACCGGCGCATATTACGGTGGTGGCCACTCGATACCAGCTGCAAGTGCTGATGACGGCCAACTTGATATCATCGCAGTGCGACCACGATCCTTTTTACGGCTGTTTGCCACGTTTATATTCATGCGGTTGCGGGGCCGATCACCTGACCAGACGTCGACATTTGTTCACCTCAAGGCCCGAAAGTGTCAGATTACCACCCGCAAACCCCAGACGGTGACCGCCGACGGCGAGGTGGTCGGCAATACGCCCCTGAAGGTGCGTTGCGCTCCGGGGCCCCTGCCCGTAATCTGCGAAAAGATAATCCACACCTGAGTCGAAACCCGGCTCTACTCTCTGATCTTGCTGGCTGGCCTTCTGCCAAAATCTGGGGCTAGGGCGCTATCCAGGCCATCCTAAATAGCCCATCTTGGCACGGAAAAAAGTCCGCTTAAGAAGGCTCAGAGTATTGTTTTCTGCTGCCCTAGGTCGCAAAGCGCGATGCTCGGCTTGGGGGCTTGCCAAGGCACTGGCTTGTTGCCTGTTTGTCAGCTTTTTTACGTTTATCCCAATGTTCGCTTTTGTTTATAAGTGAACCTAACCTGGTTCAGGCTCCCTTCGCTGACTCATCTCGTCAAGGCAAAAGGTCCGCTTTGCACTGGAGGTGCCACGTTATTGGATTTGGGCGGCCTTTTAGATGAGCGTGAGTCACTGCTAAAAGTAAAAATTGAACTGGTTATGCCTGGCGAATTGCCGATCAGAGTGAGGGGCTCTGCTGTCGCCCTTTCCAAACCAGCCATTTTGAGTTGTGCTAATGAGGAAACAAGCGGATGGATAAAGACAAGGGTGCGGATTTGGCAGTCTTCAGGCGCGTGGCCAGCTATTCTGGGTCAGGCCTTTATTATGACAACCCGCATGACGACGACCGTTTGTCAGTAATTCAATTCTTTCTGATGGCGGAAAACCCCGGCATCGCTCCAACCCTTCCGCCGCACCTTCCGTGACAACTACTTGTGGCACTCGGGTACCGCCGTTTCGTCATCGGTTCCCCAAGTACTTAGCCAGTCGCGAACTTCTTTTCCCGTCAGGTGCCGGCCTGTTTGCTGATAGGCCTGCCAGGAAGCCAAAGCTTCCTGAGTAAATTTCTCCCGGGCTTCTTCACGTTCGACATACTGCTCGATAGCTTCGAGCATTATCCAGTGAGGCGAGCGGCGGCGCTGGCTGGCGAGGTGCTGGACGCGGTTTTTTAGGGTCTCGTCAATCTTTAATGATGTTGCCATAACGGGCCTGCTATTACTTGGTAATACCATAATTAATCTATACGCAAGGGCTCTGCTGGTCAAATATTAAACGCCGAGATTTGCACCATAGCTGAAGCGCGGGTGTGGGGATTCCCTCGTGCCAACCTCCATGCTTTCAGTCTCGGTTTTGCGGTGTTAGCAAGCCTCCAACGGCGCATAGGCCAGCACCAGCCACTTGGCGCCCTCGTCGAAGTTCACCTGCACCCGGGTATGGTGGCCGGTGCCCTCGCAGTTCATCACGATGCCCTCACCGAACTTGGGATGGCGAACGCGCTGGCCCAGGCTGAAGCCGGACTGCTCCGCCGAATCCTGGCTGAACAGGCTTTCATTCGGGCGACCCACCATGGCCGGGCGGGTGATGGTGTTGCGCAAGCGCACTTCCTGCAGGCAGTCAGCCGGGATTTCCCGCACGAAACGGGACACCGCGTGGAATTTCTCCTGCCCGTACAGACGGCGGGATTCGGCGTAAGTGAGCACCAACTGTTTCATGGCCCGGGTAATGCCCACGTAGGCCAGGCGGCGCTCCTCCTCCATGCGGCCCGGTTCTTCCAGCGACATGCCGTGGGGGAACAAGCCCTCCTCGATGCCGGCCAGGAACACCAGCGGGAACTCCAGGCCCTTGGCCGAGTGCAGGGTCATCAACTGCACGCTGTCCTCGTGGTCCTCGGCCTGGGATTCACCAGCGTCCAGCGCTGCCTGGGCGATGAACTCGGCCAGCGGGTCGACGCCCTCTTCCACCTCGAAATCCGACAGCGCGTTCACCAGCTCTTCCAGGTTTTCCACGCGGGCCTGGCCTTTCTCGCCTTTTTCACTGGCGTGGTAGTCCTTCAGGCCACTGGATTCGATGGCCTGTTTCATCAGTCCCTGAAGCGAGGCGTGGTCCACCATCTCCGACAGGGTGTTGATGATGTCCATGAACGTCTGAAGCCCGGTTTTGGCCCGGCCTTTCACCTGCCCGGCCGCCAGCATGCGCTCGGACGCTTCCCACAGTGAAATGCCCTGCTCCGTGGCGTAGGCGCGCAGTTCCGCCAGGCTCTTGGCGCCAATGCCCCGGGCCGGGATGTTCACTACCCGCTCAAACGCAGCGTCGTCCCGGTGGTAATGCACCAGGCGCAGGTACGCCAAGGCGTTGCGGATTTCCTGGCGGTCGTAGAAGCGCAGGCCACCGTAGACCCGGTAGGGAATGCCCTGGCGCATCAGGGACTCCTCCAGCACCCGGGACTGGGCGTTGGAGCGGTAGAGAATCGCGCATTCGCTGCGCAGGTTGCCGTCCTGCACCCAGGCCGAGATGCTGTCGGCGATGTAGTTGGCTTCATCCTGTTCGTTGAACGCCGCGTACAGGCTGATGGGTTCGCCCTGGGGACCATCGGTCCACAATTCCTTGCCCAGACGCCCCTGGTTGTTGGCGATCACCGCGTTGGCGGCCTTCAGGATGGTCTGGGTGGAGCGGTAGTTCTGCTCCAGGCGCACCAGCCGGGCGTTGGGGAAATCCCGCTGGTACTGCTGGATGTTCTCCACCTTGGCGCCCCGCCAGCCGTAAATGGACTGGTCGTCGTCACCCACGATGGTGGACGGCACCCGGTGGCCCGCCAGCACCTGCAGCCAGGCGTACTGGATGGTATTGGTGTCCTGGAACTCGTCCACCAGGATGTGCTGGAAACGCTGCTGGTAGTGGGCCAGTAGCTCAGGCTTGTGCAGCCAGAGCTCGTGGGAACGCAGCAGCAGTTCGCCGAAATCCACCAGGCCGCCCTGCTGGCAGAGCCTTTCGTACTGGCGGTAGATTTTCAGCATGGTGGTGGTGAAATGATCGCCCGGGTTTTCCTGGATGTGATCCGCCCGCAGGCCTTCATCCTTCTGGGCACTGATGAACCACTGGGCCTGCTTGGGCGGCCACTGGCTCTCATCAATCTGGTTTTCCCGCATCACCCGCTTGATCAGCCGCAACTGGTCGTCGCTGTCCAGCACCTGGAAATTCTCCGGCAGCCCGGCGTCTTTCCAGTGCGCCCGCAACAACCGGTGAGCAATACCGTGGAAGGTGCCAATCCACAGCCCCCGGGTGGGAATGTTCATCATCTGCTCCACCCGGTAGCGCATTTCCTTCGCCGCCTTGTTGGTGAAGGTCACCGCCAGGATGGACGTGGGCGGCACCCTGTCCACCCCCATCAACCACGCCATCCGGTGCACCAGTACCCGGGTTTTGCCACTGCCGGCGCCGGCCAATACCAACAGGTGGTCATTCTGGGCGGTAACGGCTTCGCGCTGGGCGTCGTTCAGGGGATCGATGATGTGGGAAACGTCCATAGCAACCTGGCTTTTTACTGGTTAAATAAACAGGTGGGAGAGTATAACAGGTGATGGCGGGGTTTGCTTTGGCTCACGCCCTGACGGCATCTTAGGCGGTCAGGGCACCGGCGCCAACAGACTGGTGACCAGGGCGCGCAAACGATTGGGTTTGACCGGCTTATTCAGGATGGGCAGCTTTTTCGAGCGCAGTAAGGCACGCATATCATCACTTCGATCCGCCGTTATGACAGCGGCCGGCAGATCCATACCCGACTTTTTCCTGAGGGCAGCGATTGCCTCGCAGCCATTTTGCCCCGCATCCAGATGAAAATCTGCCAGTATGATATCCGGTGTCAGCCCAGCTTCCAGGTGCGTTAAAGCCTGCAATTCATCGCTCGCCAGCAGCACCTCGCAGTCCCAGCGCTCCAAAAGCCGGGCCATGCTCTCCCGAACCATGGGTTCGTTATCAATAACGAGAACAACGGCGCGATTGAAGCCCTGGGTGGCCGGCACCTCCCCTTTAAGAACGTTTCCAACCGGCGCCTGAAGGTGGTGTTCCAACGGCAATTCGATTCTGAAAGTAGAGCCCCGCCCCGGGAGCGAAGCCACGCTCACCCGATAGCCAAGAACCCGAGCCATGCGTTCCACAATGGCCAGCCCAAGGCCGACACCCTGCCTTCCTCCTGTTCCCTGGGGCAGTAACTGATGGAATTCGGTAAAAATATCCTGCAGCTTGTCTTCGGGAATACCGACACCGGTATCACGCACTTCAATACGGAGCCGCCCGCCAGCTTCCCGCACGCCCAGAATGACACCACCGGCGGTGGTGTAACGAAAGGCGTTGCTCAACAGGTTGCGCACAATGCGCGTGAGCATCCGCGGATCTGTACGCACCCGGGCCGGCCTCAGGCGCATGCGGAAATCAAGACCCGCGTTGGCCGCCACGGCCTCGAATTCTTCGCCCAGCCCTTTGAGCAGGTTTCTCAGATCCGTTTCCACCAGGTCCGGCTTCATGGATTGCTGGTCGAGTTTGGAAATATCGAGCAGATCGGCCAAAAGCTCCTCCGCCCCCTCCAGCGCCCGGTGCACCTGGTGCACCATGCGGTTTTCCTGCTCGGGCAAAGACGACTCCTGCAAAGCCGATATCATCAACCGGGCGGCATTCAGTGGCTGGAGCAGGTCATGGCTGGCCGCCGCCAGGTATTTGTCTTTGCTAAGGATAGCGTCCTGCAGCGCTTTGGTTCGGTCTTCAACCCGTTGCTCAAGCTCAATATTCAATTGTTCCAGCTTCTCCCGGGCCTGCACCCGCTCGGTGATATCAGCAACAAACGCCTCCACCACTTCAGGGCCAAGGTCCGGACGCCGCAGCAGGGTAATCGCCACCGGGACAGGTGTCTGGTCAGCTCGCATAAGGCGGGTTTCGCGGGCGCTGAGACTACCGTGGTCCAGTAATTCCTGACGAATCTGGTCGAATTCAGCCGCACTGCAAAACAGTTGTTCCCGCAGACGGATCACCTTCTCGCTCAGGTGTTCCGGGCTGTCATAACCGCATAGGCGGGCCATGGCCGGATTGCAGGCCAGGAACCCTCCTCGCAGGTTGGCCTGGAAAATCCCGTGCAACGCGTTCTCGAACAACCACTTGTAACGGTTGCGCTCCTGTTCCAGTTCGTCGATGCGCGCCTGCAGGGCCGGATAATAGTTTTTGCGGACCGACTGGCTGCCCAGCCCCAGGAGATCGCCTATGCCGTAATCGGAATCCTGCCAGTCAGAGGGCTTCTTCATAGACCACCTGTACATCCCGGAGCGAGGACTTTCTGGGGTTGGTGAGTATGCATGGGTCCTGTAACGCGTATCCCGACAGCGACGGGATATCGGATATTTTCACACCCAACTCTCCCAGGCGAGCCTGCAGACCCACAGAGGTTTTCAGTTCCGTGATCCGTTGCATCAGGCGTTTCTTGATCTCGGGGGCTTTCATACCCCGGGTATCAATGTCCATTGCCTGAGCCACACGCCTGAAACGATCTTCGGCCGATGAAAAGTTGTACGCCACCACATGATCCAGCAGCAGGGCATTGCACAAACCGTGGGGTAGGTCCAGAAAACCGCCCAGACTGTGAGACATCGCATGCACCGCACCCAGAATAGCATTGGAGAACGCCAGCCCCGCCTGCATGGACGCCAACATCACCTGTTCACGCAGAACTGGATCGGAGAGATTATTCACCAGGGGCTCCAGATGGCGATTGATGAGCCGGATCGCCTCCAGGGCATGGGTGTCGGTCAGAGGCCCACTGCCGGTGGAAACAAACGCCTCAATCGCATGCACCAGCGCATCCACACCGGTACACGCCGTCAGGTAGGCGTCCATGGTCTCCGTGACTTCCGGATCAATCAGAGACACGTCCGGCACCACCGCCTTGGAGATAATGGAGAATTTGAAACGACGGTTGCGGTCGGAAATGATGGCAAACTGCGACACGTCGGCCGAGGTACCGGCCGTGGTCGGGATCAGGATCAGGGGTGGCGAGGGACAGGTGATGGTGTCCACCCCCTCAAACTCCAGGATATTACGGCCGTGGGTGGCGACTATGCCGATACCCTTGGCGCAATCCATCGGACTGCCGCCGCCAATCGCCACAATGACGTCGCACTCGCTGGCTTTGTAGCGTTCAGCGCCCTCCATGACTTCCTCAACGCGGGGGTTCGGGGAGACCTGGGTGAACACGGTGGTTTCGATACCCGCTTCGGTCAACAGCGTGACAATGTCGTCGACCCAACCTGCCGCGGCAACCCCCGGGTCGGATACCAGAAAGACCCGACGGGCGCCGAAATTGCTGGCAAAGTTGGCCACGGACCGGCGGGAGCCGGCACCAAAGACGATCTCCGGTGAAACGAATTTGCGCAGCGCTGAAATATCGTGGCTCATGAACGTGTTTCTCGTCGGCGTATTCTTGTAATAATAACCGACAGTCTAACTCAAGTTTTTGGCGTAATCATGGCTCCCGGAGCCGATGTCGATCATAAAAAGCATACAGTGCATTCAGCACTTCTGCCTGGTTCCCCGGATCCCGGAACCCGTGCCCTTCGTGTTCAAACCAATGCAGTTCCGGGGAGCCTCCAGCGGCTTTAATCGCGGCCACCATTGAACGGGTCTGCTGTGGGACAACCACGGTGTCTTGCCCCCCCTGGAAAAACACCACGGGCACCCGAATGGACTGAGCGTGATGCAACGGTGTCCGCGCCGCCCACCGTTCAGGATGTGCTTTGGGGTCCCCCAGCAACCAGTCCAGATAGCCGGACTCAAAACGATGGGTTTGCTCGCGCAGACGGAGCGGATCGGTGACACCAAAGAGGCTCGCTCCGCCGCAAAATTCATCGCCGGCCATCAGGGCCATCAGCACGGTAAACCCGCCTGAGCTGCGGCCCTGAATAAAGACACTCTGGTCGTCCAGTGAGAACTGCCCTGGCAGATAGCGGGCGGCACGCCTCATGTCTTCCACGTCGCTCACGCCCCAATGGCCCGCCAAGGTGTGCCGGAAGGCCCGGCCAAACCCACTGCTGCCCCGATAGTTCACCTCCGCCACCGCAAATCCGCGCTGGCACCAGAACTGGACCTGGGGATGGTAAACCGGGTAGGCCGCAGACGTGGGACCGCCATGGGCGATCAGAATCAGGGGCGGTCGCCTACCCTTGGGGCCCGCTGGCCGGTAGAGAAAACCGTGTACGTCGTGTTCACATGCATCAGAGGCCGGGATGCAAAAGGGCTCCGGCATGACCACAGAGGCCAGTGGCGACTCACCGCCGGCAATCACCCGTGCCTTGCCGCTATCCGGCACGATTTCAATAACCGCATCCAGATGGTCGGCAGAGCGGGCAAGGCAATACAGCCGTCCGTTGTAGACAGACAACGAGCGAAAATCCGAGCAGTTCTCTGCAACCCGCTGTCCTGCGGCACCGCCGGGATACCCCAGCCATAGCTCACCGGTACCGCCCACGTAACGCACCATCGCCCACCGCCCATCGGGCAGGACGACATGGTGGCGCTCGCCAAACTGCCAGGGCGCATTGGCGTGATCGCAGTCCGGGACGGGCACCGCCTCCCAGGTTTTATCCCGCGACTGGTCCGGTATTTTCCACGGCTGCCACCAGCCGGCATGGTCCGACAGCACATACAACACGTCACCGTGAAAGGCCGGTTGCTGCACGCTGCCCTGGGCCGGTGGCGTCAGGGGCCGGGCCTGGCGCACCTGCCCACGGTCATCAAGGCGCCCAACCCACAGATGGCTCCGGTGCCAGGGCATATCGGGCAACCGCCAACTGACCCAGGCGATGACATTGCCATCGTCAGAGAGCGCCGGGGCCCCGTAGAAGTCTTCGCCCTGGTGCAGGCATTCACAGTCCCCATCCAGCGACAGGGCCATCAGGGCCTGCGACCGCCGGTGTTCTCGAATCGCCAGCACCCGGCGGCGTTTCGGGTCCGGCATCAGTCCACCCCAGCTACCGTTACCCGCAGCCACCAGGGTTTGCACCTGGCCGGTATCAAGATGCACCGAAAGTACACTCTGGTCATCGGCAACCAGGATCAGGGAGCGTTCAAGGATGGCCAGAGCCCCACCTCCATAGCCATTAAGGCGACTGCCCAGGCTTTGCGCGATATCGGGAGCGTGTACCGTCTGGCCGTCAAAATAGAAGGGGCGAACACGCCCCGACACCGGGTCGTTTTCCAGCCAGGCAAGCCCGGCACCGGCAGCCACCAGCCCGGCGCGCTGGGCGTGGCCGGCACAGACCGCCTCGGCACTCAGTGGCTTATCCGCGGAAGAACAGTCGCGAATTGTCGGCATTGCGGTACATCAGCTCTTCAAGCCCCGCGGTGGCATGATCGGCGGCACGGCGCGCGGCCAGGATGCGTTCGTGGTGGGGGGACTTACTGCAGACCGGGTCGGCATTATCGGCGTTCCCGGTCATCAGGTACGCCTGGCAGCGGCAGCCGCCGAAATCCTGGTCTTTTTCATCGCAGGAGCGGCAGGGCTCGGGCATCCAGGCATCACCCCGGTAATGGTTGAAGCCGGGACTGTCGTACCAGATTTCCCTGAGGCTCATGTCGCGCACATTGGGAAAATCGATGGGCAGAATCCGCGCGCTGTGACACGGCAGGGCTGTGCCATCCGGTGCCACGGTCAGGAAAAGGTTGCCCCAGCCGTTCATACAGGCCTTGGGGCGCTCTTCGTAGTAATCCGGTGTGACAAAGATTACCTTCATGGGATGATTGTCAGCCTGCAGCCGGGTCCGGTATTCATTCACCTCCGCCTCAGCCTGGTCCAGCTGGGCCTTTGAGGGCATTAACCCTTCACGGTTCTTGAACGCCCACCCGTAGTACTGGCAGGTGGCGAGCTCCACATAGTCAGCTCCCAGGCGTTCGCACAGGCCCATGATGTCTTCAATCTGATGAATGTTGTGCCGGTGGATGACGAAGTTCAATACCATCGGGTAGCCTGCGGCCTTCACCGCCCGGGCCATGGCCAGTTTCTGATCGAATGCTTTGCGTGAGCCGGCCAGCGCGTTGTTCAGCTCCGGATCGGAGGCCTGGAAACTGACCTGGATGTGGTCCAGGCCCGCCTCTGCAAACGCCTCAACCTTGGCCTGGTTCAGGCCCAGGCCGGAGGTGATCAGGTTGGTGTAGTACCCGAGCTTTCGTGCTTCGGCAATCAATTCCGGCAGGTCCTGGCGCACCAGGGGTTCACCACCGGAGAAACCCAGCTGGGCTGCCCCCATCTCACGGCCCTGTCGCAATACCGCCAGCCATTGCTCGGTATCGAGCTCCTGCTCGCTTTGCGCAAAATCGAGGGGATTCGAGCAGTAGGGACATTGCAGGGGACACCGATAGGTCAACTCTGCCAGCAACCAGAGCGGCGGCCCTACATTAGACGATGCGTGCCTGGTGTCAGTCATAGCCATTCAATCCAGTGCTGTTTTGTGGCTTCATCCAGAAAGGCTTCGACATCCACATAAAGATCGCCGGCCTCCGGGAACTGCTGGTGTAGGGCCCGAACAATCGCGTCGATATCCTGCTCACCATCCACCTCATTAAGGATGGCTCCGGCACTGTCGTTCAGCCGGACCATCCCCTCCGGATACAACAGTACGTAGCAGTTCTGGGCCGGCTCCCACTGGAACCGGAACCCACGGCGGAATCGGGGCACCCGGGTCATATCCATCTTTCACAGCCCCCGATGCCAAACCGGTTTTTCGGTCACGGTATGGTACGGCGGGGTTTGATGGATGTAGGCCATACTCAGTGAGTCCAGGAGAGACCAGAGAATATCGAGCTTGAACTGCAGGATGTCGAGCGCCCTGGCCTGCTGCTCACCGCTGACAAAGTGATCCAGTGTTATGCGCAGACCATGCTCCACATCGCGGCGGGCTTCGGTCAGACGCTTGCGGAAGTAGCTGTACCCGTTTTCCTCGATCCAGGGGTAATTCTGTGGCCAGGTATCCAGCCGTGACTGGTGGATTTCCGGCGCAAACAACTCGGTCAGTGAGGAACAGGCTGCTTCCTGCCAAGTGGCCCGGCGGGCAAAGTTGACGTAGGCGTCCACGGCAAAGCGCACACCCGGCAGCACATGCCGCTGGTCAATGACTTCTTCCCGGCTAAGCCCCACAGCCTCGGCCAGTGCCAGCCAGGCCTCGATCCCCCCAACATCCCCATCGTGCCCGTCGTGGTCCAGGACCCGCTGAAGCCAGACCCGGCGCACACTGGCATCCGGGCAGTTGGCCATGATGGCGGCGTCCTTCTGGGGAATCTTGATCTGGTAATAATAACGGTTGGCGACCCACCCCCGGATCTGTTCGGGCGTACAATCGCCGTTGTACATGGCCTGATGGTAGGGATGTTTGGTGTGGTAGAACTGCCCTTTATCACGAAGGGCCTGTTCAAAATCCTGGCGGTTCATGGCGGTTCTGACAATCGCGTTCATGGCTGCCCCGATAAGTCGATGTGCATTCCATCCCGTGACACCTCAATGCCATGCGCGCCCAGCTCGGCGTGCTCGGCAGAGTCCTCGTCCAGGATCGGGTTGGTGTTGTTGATATGAATGAGGATTTTCCGGCTCGCTGGCATGGTATCCAGCAGTTCGATCATGCCTCCCGGGCCGCTCTGGGCCAGGTGCCCCATGGCTTGACCTGTCTTGGTGCCCACTTCCTGGCGGATCATCTCGTCATCGCGCCAGACGGTGCCATCCACCAGCAGGACATCCGCCTTGCGCATCCAGGCGATGGTGCGCTCATCGAGTTGTCCAAGCCCCGGCGCATACAGAACGGTGGTGCCTGTGCGGGTATCCCTCAGGAACAGACCGATATTATCTCCGGGATGAGGGTTGTCGCGGCGGGGTGAATAGGGAGGTGCGTTGCTCAAAAGAGGAATGGCGGTCAGTTGGATCGAGGGTGCGCAGGGAATGCTGAATTCCACCTCTTCACTGGCTTCTACTTCACGCCAGTTGAGGCCACCGTTCCAGTGCTCCAGCATTCTGAACAGCGGGAAACCGGAACTCAGGTCGTCATGCACCTGACGGGTACACCAGACATCCAATGGCAGACCTTCGCGCAGGGACAGCAAACCGGTGGTGTGATCAACCTGACTATCCATCAAAACAATCGCATCAATGCCGGTATCCCGCAGGGAGCGGGCAGGCTGCATCGCGGGGAAGTCAGCCAACTGAGCGCGTATGTCCGGTGAAGCGTTGAACAGGATCCAACGTTCGCCGTCTTCACTGATCGCGATGGATGATTGGGTTCGGGCCTTGGCGTTTAAGGTGCCATTTCGAAAGCCTGAACAATTGCGGCAGTTGCAGTTCCACTGGGGAAAGCCGCCACCGGCTCCAGAACCGAGAATATGAATCTGCATGGGAAGCATCCAGAGAGGAAGCGGCCAGCGAAAAACACTGGCCGGCTCTACCTCAGCGATTAGCGAAATACATGGTTACTTCAAAGCCGATTCGCAGGTCTTCGTAGGCGGGTTTGGTCCACATAATGCTCACCTCTTGTCATGATTATTAGCGCATTGGTGTCAGTGCCGGCAGCGCCGAACACAATTTCATCCTAGCGCCGGAACCAAGTGCCCAATATGGTACTTTGGGACCGTTTTCCGCCCGCACAAAGTAGCACCACCCTGCCTCCGAGGTTCAATTGAGACTCCCGGACAGCGGCATAGCATGGGACAAGGATAATAATAACTTTGAGGAGCCTCCCCCATGGCCGGATACCTTATCCGCGTGCTGCTTTTATGCGCCCTGCTGCCCGCCGCCGCAAACGCCGAACTGACGGCCGAGAAACGCGAAATCATTCAGCGTCTGTTCCCGGCCGCCACCGTGATTGAAGACAAGCTGGATGATGTCCCCGTGTACCCGGTCTACCAGCTCCAGGACCTTCTGGGCTACGCCTATAACAGCAAGGACCTGAGCCCACTTCAGGGCTTTGCCGGCAAACCGATCGAAATGATGATTGGCCTGGACGTTAAGGGCCGCTTTACCGGTGTTGAGGTGCTCAATCACCACGAGCCGGTTTTTCTGCATGGCCTGGGCGAAGAACCCATGTTCGAATTTGTCGACCAGTACACCGGTCGTTCACTCAGCGATCAGATCATTATCCAATCCTCCGGATCGAGTAAATCCGGCCAGACTCCCGATGGCAAAACCGTGTATTTTGACGGCGTGAGCAAGGCTACGGTGTCGGTCCTGATCATCAACGACACGGTGCTTTCATCCGGGCTGATGGTGGCCCGCAAGAAACTGGAGAACTTCGCCCAGGCGGCACCCACCCGCGCCCGACAGGATTTCTACGAACGGTTGAGCTGGGAGCAGTTGGTCGAAAGAGGGTTTGTCCAGCGACTCACCCTATCAACCGAACAGGTTGCCGACCGCCTGGGCCGACCGCTCACGGATTATGCGGCGGATTTAACCCCCGACCCCGGCCAACCATTCAGCGAGCTTTACATCGCCTACATGAATGCACCGATGGTCGGCCGCAATCTGCTGGGCGACGCCGCATATCAGGACTTCATGGAGCGCCTGGACGGCCGAGGCAAAGTCATCATGGTGCTCTCGCGGGGCGCTTACCCACACATTGGTGAAAACTTTACACCCGGTAGCACCCCATCGCGCATCGGCCTGGATCAGGGCCAGCTTGCCATCGAGATGCGGGACCTGAACTGGCTCGAGCCGGATCAATCGCTGGCCACCGCCGGCATACCCGTTTTCGACGCGATCAATCTGTTCCGGGTCGGTGGCAATGCCGGCTTCAACCCCGGCGCCGAGGCCACCTTCAATCTGTCGGTCACCGCACCGCTCAATCACCTGGTGACCGACAGCGCCCGCTTCTCGATGCCAATCCAGTTTCCCGACGAGCTTTTTGAGACGGTCGACACCGGCCCGACCCTGGAGCAGTCCCGCGAGCCGGTCTGGATCGGGCTATGGAAAGAACGCTGGTGGCAGATTGCCCTGCTGGTCACCGGACTGACGGTACTGACCGTGTTCTTTGCCCGGCAGAAAACCCTCACCCGTCACCCGAAACTGGTGCACCGGTTCCGCTGGGGCTTTTTGTTCTTCACGCTGTTTTTTATCGGCTTTTACGCCCAGGGCCAGCTGTCGGTGGTCAACATCTACACCCTGTTCCTGTCCATCCGGGACGGTTTCTCGCTGAATGTGTTCCTGCTGGACCCCATCATTTTCATTCTCTGGAGCTACACCTTTGTCACACTGTTTATCTGGGGACGGGGTCTGTTCTGCGGCTGGCTGTGCCCGTTTGGGGCATTGCAGGAAATGGCCGCCTGGCTGGGCGAAAAACTCCGGTTCAAGCAGGTCAGGGTGCCGGAACGCTGGCACCGCCGCCTGATTCTGGTGAAATACCCGCTCCTGTTGGTACTTGTGGGTACGGCTTTCTATTCCCTGTCGCTGGCCGAGAAGCTGGTGGAAGTAGAGCCGTTTAAAACCGGCATCACGCTGCATTTCATACGTTACTGGCCCTTTGTGGTCTACGCCGCCGGCTTGCTGGTGATCGGCATGTTCATCCACAAATTCTATTGCCGCTATCTCTGTCCGCTGGGCGCGGGACTGGCCGTGCTGGGACGATTCCGATTGTTCAACTGGCTGAAGCGTATCGAGCGCTGTGGCTCACCATGCCAGCACTGCAAGAACGCCTGCGGCATCAACGCCATCCGCAAGGATGGGCGTATCGACTACGACGAGTGCATCCAATGCCTGGAATGTGTGGTGATCCTGCGGGACGACACCCAGTGCGTGGACAGCATTATCCGCAACAAGCAGGCAAGCAAGTCTTCCCGGATTCTGGCCACTGACGCTGCCCGGTAAGAAACAACCAGAGAACACCACAGTGCTTGTCTGACCGAGAGCAGCGGCCATGCTCGCTGCCCTCCTTCTCCAAAGCGCCAGCCCCATACCTTACCAGCGCCGAACGCCCCAAACGTGCCGGGAGGAAATGTCCAGGCACAAAAAAGGCCCCTGAAAAGGGGCCAAAAGGAGAGACAACTAGCGTCTTTGCGAAAACGTGGTGTGGGCCCTGGGGCCCACAAGCTGCTCTTCTTTGCTTAGAAGAAACCCAGTGGGTTGGAATCGTAGCTGGTCAGCATACACTTGGTCTGCTGGTAGTGTTCCAGCGCCATCTTGTGCGTTTCACGACCCACACCGGATTTCTTGTAACCACCAAACGCGGCGTGCGCCGGGTAAGCGTGGTAGCAGTTCATCCAGACCCGACCAGCCTGGATGGCTCGGCCCATGCGGTAGGCACGATTGGTATCACGGGTCCAGACACCTGCGCCCAGGCCAAACTCGGTGTCGTTGGCAATGGCCAACGCTTCTTCTTCGGTCTTGAAGGTGGTCACACCCACCACCGGGCCGAAAATCTCCTCCTGGAAAACGCGCATCTTGTTGTCGCCTTTGAACAGCGTCGGCTGGATGTAGTAGCCATTGCTGAACTCGTTATCCAGATGCTCGCGGTCACCGCCGGTCAGCACTTCCGCGCCTTCCTGCTTACCGATTTCCATGTAGGACATGATCTTGTCGAACTGCTCCTGGGAAGCCTGGGCGCCCACTTGGACATCAGTGTCCAGCGGGTTGCCACGCTTGATGGACTTGGTGCGCTCGACCACCTTCTGCATGAACTCTTCGAACATGTCTTCCTGAACCAGGGCACGGGAAGGACAGGTACATACTTCGCCCTGGTTAAAGAAGGCCAGAACCACACCTTCAACCGCTTTGTCGATGAACTCCGGCTCAGCCTGCATGACATCCGAGAAGTAGATGTTGGGCGACTTGCCACCCAGCTCGACAGTGGAAGGAATAATGTTCTCGGCAGCGCACTTCAGGATGTGGGAACCAACCGGCGTGGAACCGGTGAACGCGATCTTGGCAATGCGCTTGCTGGTTGCCAGTGCCTGGCCAGCCTCGATGCCGTAACCGTTAACAACGTTAACCACGCCCGGCGGCAGCAGGTCACCAATGATTTCCATCAGCAGCAGGATGCTGGCAGGGGTCTGTTCGGCCGGCTTGAGCACGGTGCAGTTACCGGCAGCCAGGCACGGGCCCAGTTTCCAGGCGGCCATCAGCAGCGGGAAGTTCCACGGAATGATCTGACCAACCACACCCAGCGGCTCATGGAAATGGTACGCCACAGTGTTGTGGTCAATCTCACCCATATGGCCTTCCTGGGCCCGCAGGCATCCCGCGAAATAGCGGAAGTGATCGGCGGCCAGCGGAATGTCGGCGTTCAGGGTCTCGCGAACGGCCTTGCCGTTGTCCCAGGTCTCGGCGACTGCGATTTTCTCCAGGTTTTCTTCAATGCGATCCGCAATTTTCAGCAGAATGTTGGAACGTTCGGTGGGAGAGGTCTTGCCCCAGGCAGGTGCCGCCTTGTGGGCTGCGTCCAGTGCCAGCTCGATGTCCTCGGCTGTGGAGCGAGGAATCTCACAGAATACTTCACCGGTTACCGGCGTAATGTTTTCAAAGTACTGGCCCTTAACGGGCTCCACCCACTGGCCACCGATATAGTTCTGGTAGCGGGATTTGAAGGAAACAATGGAACCGTCTTTTCCAGGTTGTGCGTAGATCATGATAACGACCTCTTGTTATGTTTTTCGCATGGCAACGCGGCCTTTCGCGTTTACCCCTTCAATGTATCGATGGGCCAGGAGCAGGTGAATGAGTCGATAGGGGCGAAAAACTCATTCCTTGGTAGTAAGTTTCAGGTCCGTCACCATTCCCGAACCTGTCCGAGCAGAGATTTTCAGGGCACAAAAAAAGGGGGCTGCCCGAAGGCAGCCCCAAACAGCCCAACAGTAAACAATCAGTTCGAAGCGACACGATCCCGCGGCAGCTTGAACGTCCATACCGAGCCACCCTGGTTGAAGTCCTTCACAACCCTGGCGACTTCGCCGCCCCACAAGGGGACAGCACCACCCCAACCCGAAGACACAGAGACATACTGCTCACCGTCCATAGTCCAGGTGATGGGGGTCCCAACAACACCGGAGCCGGTGTTGAAGCGATACAGTTCTTCGCCAGTCCTGGCGTCGAACGCTTTCAGATAGCCTTCCGGTGTGCCGGTGAACACCAGGTTGCCGGCGGTGGTCATCACGCCACCCCACAGCGGTGCGGTGTTCTCGTAACGCCACACTTCTTCACCGGTTTTCGGGTCCATGGCGCGCAGAACGCCGATGTAATCGTCATGGGCCGGCTTGATGGTAAAACCAGCGCCCAGGAAGGCAGCGCCTTTCTTGTAGGAAACCGGCTCGTTCCAGATGTCCATGGACCATTCATTGGACGGAACGTAGAACAGTTCGGTCTCCTGGCTATAGGCCATTGGCATCCAATTCTTGCCACCCAGGAAGGCCGGTTGCGCCACCACGGTTTCACCTTTACTGCCTTCCATTTCCGCCGGATTACCCGGACGGCCTCCCTCGGCATAGATCGGGCGACCGGTGTCCGGATCCAGACCTTCTGCCCAGGTAATCTTGTCAACGAACGGGAAGCCCCGGATGAAGTCACCGTTCTCCCGGTTCAGCACGTAGAAGAAGCCGTTACGGTCGGCAGTGGCAGCGGCTTTTACCATCTCGCCATCGTCTTGGTAATTGAACGAGATCAGCTCGTTAACGCCGTCGTAATCCCAGCCATCGTGGGGCGTGGTCTGGAAATGCCACTTGATGCTGCCATCGTCCGGATCAAGGGCCAGACGAGAGGAGGAGAAGAGGTTGTCGCCCGGACGCAGGTGAGAGTTCCAGGGAGCCGGGTTGCCGGTGCCGAAGAACAACGAGTCGGTGTCCGGATCATAGGTGCCGCCCAGCCAGGTGGCTGCGCCGCCGTTTTTCCACATGTCGCCAGGCCAGGTCTGACCGGCCTTGCCACCGGAGATGCCATTCTCGACTTTCTTGCCATCCTTGTAGACGTAGCCCATGTGACCTTCCACGGTCGGGCGCGTCCAAACGATGTCACCAGTATCCGCGTCGTAGGCTTCCACTTTACCGACGATACCGAATTCACCACCGGAAACGCCGGTAATGACCTTGCCCTTCACCACAATCGGTGCAGCGGTGATGGCGTAACCAGCCTGGTAATCGGCCACACGCTTGATCCACATGGGCTTGCCGGTGTCCTTGTTCAGGGCGACCAGCTTGGCGTCGAGCGTACCGAAAATCACCTTGTCGTCGTACAGGGCCACACCCCGGTTAACCACGTCACAGCAGGGCATGATGCCGTCGGGCAGACGGGCGTTATACTGCCAGAGTTCCTCCCCGGTCTTGGCGTCGATGGCATACACGCGGGAGTAGGAGGCCGACACGTACATCACGCCATCTTTGACCAGTGGCTGGGATTCCTGGCCTCGCATCTTCTCGTTACCGAACGAGAATGCCCAGGCCGGCTGCAGGTACTGCACGTTATCGGTGTTCAAGTCCTCAAGAGGGCTATACCGCTGCCCCTGGGTACCCATGCCATAACTGACAACATCTTCGGGTGTCTTATGGTCGTTTAAAATATCTTCGTCGGTTACCGCGTAGGCACCCGCAGAAACCGCCAGCGCAAGGGTGCTGACCGCAATGCGAATCCCGAACTTATTGGTTCTCATGGTGCGCTCTCCAATTCTTTTGTTTTAAGCGTCTTGGCAAATCGGGACCGATGTCCCGGCTCCCTTACGATTCTTCGCTCTGGCGCATAAACCAACAATCACTCACCAGAACAGGTTTTCTCATCACTTGGTCGTACTACTTGCCCACCCATGCGTTACCAACGTCATGAGCAGGCAATTTACCTGGCGCCCTGAGCCTTTTGGATCGCCTTTTCTTCCAGAAATTCGCGGTAGTAACCGGGAACGCTGTAGCGCAGGTCCTGTTGCTCAAACAGCCGGCTCATCTCCCCGCTTTTCACCAGGCGGTCAATGATGGCCTCAAGGGCATACCCCAGCTGTCGATGGGTCTGCTTGATCGCCATGCCCACGTCCCAGACCTGCTTGCCAATGCCCGGGAAGCCATTACCGGCAAGCTTGAAACCGGTGTTTTCCTGCTTGGCCAGTTCGTGGTCGATTTCCGCACGCATGCCCATCACCGCGCTGACCTCCCCCTTGCGCATCGCGTCAAAGGCTTCGCCCACATTGCCGTAATGGCGAACCTGGTTGCGCATACGTCCGCCAAAGGCGGAGGTCAGGTAAAAGTCGGGAAGCGTGTCGATCTCGACACCAATGGGGTGGTACTGGAACTTGGCCACCGTTTCGACCGAATCCAGCTTGTCGGGGTCAAAGGCAATCTGCCAGGAGGCCTGCTGATAAGGGCCGAACAGCACTACCTGCTCGTTGATGTACTCGCCGGTGGAGTCCTGCATATAGGCGTACTGCTTGTCGTACGGCACACGCAACATCACATCCGCCAGTCGCTGCTTGTCCAGGTAATGCCCCTTCCAGACATTATTTCGCAGATCATCACTGAGGGTTTCATCCGGCGTGATCCAGTGGACAGCGAAATCCACGCCCATTTCCTCGGCAATCCGACGACCGAGCTCCACATCAATGCCCCGGGGTTCACCGTCCACCTCGTAGGAATACGGCGGGAAGTTTTCATAAACACCCACCTTCAGGTAGCCGGAATCCAGAATAATGTCGTAGGTGCGCTCGGCAGGGCGATTCAGTAATTTGTCGCCATCATCAATTTCCTGAGCTGTCGCAACCTGGACAAACATCAGCAACGCAAGAACACGAATAAGCAGTTTCATGATTTTCTCCCAACGACAAAGGGCCGGCACAGGGCCGACCCGATTGGAGGTGTTACCGGAGGCTAAACATGGAGTTATTCCGGTTTGGGAAGCGATTCCACGTAGGTCTTGATGGCCCACATGGCGTTCTGGTCCAGTATCTTCTTCCAGGTTGGCATGCCTCGATCGGTGCCGTTGCGTACGCGGTTGATGAAGTACTCGTCGTCCCACTGAGTCAGCTCGCGAAGATCCGGGGTCAGGCCGCCGGACATGGCGCGAATGCCATGGCAGGCGGCACAGTTGCCGGCGTAGGCTTTTTCTCCAATCTTCCTGGCTTGCTCGTTAAACTCCCCGTACTCATTACCTTCACGGAACGGGTTTTCAAAACGGATGTCGTCTCCCAGTTTCGGCAAATTGCCCGTATCCACTTCCTGTGGTGTGACGTTGCCGTGTGCACTGGCGAGACCCGCCAGCCCTATCAGGGACGCAGCCAACAAAGCTTTGAGTGAAATGGACATTGCCATGGTTACTACCTCTTTTATTGGATGTCTCAAAATTGGCCATTGGAGTTTTTGGAAGCCAATTTGTTGAACTCCAGTCTAGGAATCCCCGGGACCTTTCCGAATGCCACTTTGGGGTTCTTGGGCTAGTTCCTTGGTAGTAACCAATGTGCAAAAACTCGATATGGCGGCCCACCGTAGTTCTTTCGTAGCACCTGATTCCTACTTTCTGAATATTTCCGGGGCCTCGGCGCTTCTCTAAGCTGGAAACACAACAAAAAGCCGGAGGTTGCCATGTCTTTTCTGTCCCGGATCTCGGGCGCCGCCGTGCTCGCCCTGGCGGGTGCCATTCCCTTACCCACTCACGCTCTGAATGTTCAGATCGGCTATTTACAACAACAGGTGGATCATGGGCCCGTGCTGTCCAACGTCATTCCCGAACCGGAAGACGCCGGGTTTCGGGGCGCGGAGCTGGCCATCGCCGACAACAGCACCACCGGCCAATTTCTGGGCCAGACCTACGCCCTGGAGGCGAGGGTAACCGAGTCCGAAACCGATGCCCTGGCAGCGTTTGAAACTCTGCGGGCACAAGGCATATCCCTGTTTGTGGTGAATGCACCAGCCCGTACTCTGAGCGCGTTGGCCAGGCACGCTGGCGACGACGTGTTGCTGTTCAACGCGGGGGCCAAAGACAATGCACTTCGCACCAGCGAGTGCCATGTCAACCTGCTGCATACCATGCCCAGCTACGCCATGCTCACCGACGCTCTGGGGCAGTGGCTGAACCAGCGGCGCTGGAAGGAAGTGTTCCTGATTACCGGTCCCACCGGGGCCGATCAGCAGTGGGCCAACGCCTTCCGGCGCTCCGCCAAACGGTTCGGTCTGGAGATCGTTGAGGACAAGCCTTGGACTTTCGATGCCGATCTGCGCCGTTCAGCCTCAAAAGAGCTGCCACTGTTCACCCAGGCGGATGACTATGACGCCGTCGTGGTAGCCGATGTACGCGGCGACTTCGGCGAGTATGTACCGTTCAATACCTGGCTCCCCCGCCCCGTGGTCGGCACTCAGGGGCTGTCTCCGGTGACCTGGCATTTCACCATTGAGAACTGGGGGGCCGGGCAGCTTCAGAACCGGTTCCGGGAGCTGGCCGGCCGCGAGATTACCGGCGAAGACTATGCCGCGTGGGCGGCAATCCGGGCCCTGGGGACGGCCATCACTCATCTGGACGGAGCCGATCCGATGACCCTGAGAGACTACCTGTTCGGTGACGAATTCCAGTTGGCGGCGTTCAAGGGGCGCAAACTGAGCTTCCGGGACTGGAACGGGCAACTGCGCCAGCCGATACCCCTGACCCATCCCCGAAGTCTGGTGGCTATTGCCCCGTTCGAGGGTTACCTGCACCCCAGAACCGAAATGGACACCCTTGGCTATGACAGGCCGGAAAGCGCGTGCCGGATCAATGACTGATTCGCGCCGCGGTTGACAACAACAAGGAGCCTTACCATGAAATCGCTGCTCAGACAGACAGCCCTGGCCACCATGATCGGCCTGTCCGCGCCCGCCATGGCAAGCCTGGCGTACGTTTCCAATGAAAAAGACGACACCATTTCCATCATCGACACCAAGACCCAAAGCGTGGTGGACACCATCGATGTGGGCCAACGCCCACGCGGCATTCTGCTCTCCGAGGACTACACCAAGCTGTACATCTGCGCCAGTGACGACGACACCGTGCAGGTACTCGACCTGGCCAGCCGCAGGATAGTCGACAGCCTGCCCTCCGGCGAAGACCCGGAGCAGTTCGCCCTGCATCCGAACAACCGCCATCTGTATATCTCCAACGAGGACGATGCCATCGTGACCGTGGTGGATGTGCAGACCAAGGACGTACTGGCCCAAATCGACGTCGGCGTTGAACCCGAAGGCATGGCTGTCAGCCCGGATGGCAAATGGGCGGTGAACACCTCGGAAACCACCAGCATGCTGCACTGGATCAACACGGAGACGTTCGAGATCGAGAAGAACATCGTGGTGGGCCAGCGTCCGCGCCACGTGGAGTTCAGCAAGGACAGCAAGATAGCCTGGGCCTCAGCCGAAATCGGCGGCACCGTGCACATTATTGATGTGGACAACCTGGAGCAGATTCACGAAATGTCCTTCAAAGTGCCCGGCGTAAACCAGGACCGGGTACAACCGGTGGGCATTGAACTGACGTCCGACGGCAAATACGCCTTCGTGGCCCTGGGCCCTTCCAACCATGTGGCAGTGGTGGATGCGCAGACCTACGAGGTGCTGGATTATCTGCTGGTGGGCAGTCGGGTCTGGCAGCTGGATCTGGATAAGGATGAAAAACATCTGTACACCACCAACGGCGTGTCCGGAGACGTCTCGATAATCGATGTGGAGAATCTGCAGGTGATTAAATCCATCAAGGTGGGCCGCTACCCCTGGGGTGTGGTCATCGATCCCACGTCATGACTCTTCAGGCAGATCGGCTGAACTTTCGCTACGGCGACAAAGCCGTGCTTCGGGACATCAGCTTTGAGCTGACGCCCGGGCACTTCCATGCCCTGCTGGGCCCGAACGGCGCGGGCAAGTCCACCCTGTTCGGATTATTGACCCGGTTGCTGGCAATGCAGCAGGGAGACATCTCTTTTGCCGGGCAATCACTGAAGAGACAGTCCAGCAGTGCCATGCGCCAGATTGGCGTGGTATTTCAGCAAAACGCACTGGATCTGGACCTGACGGTGCGTCAGAACCTGCAATACCACGCCGCCCTCCATGGGCTTTCCCGCCGGGAGGCCCGACGCCGGGGCGACCGGGAACTGGCCCGCTTCGGACTACAGGATCGGGCCAACGACGCAGTCCGACAACTGAACGGGGGCCACCGCCGGCGGGTGGAGATCGCCCGGGCCCTGCTGCATCAACCATCTCTGTTATTGCTGGACGAGCCCACCGTGGGGCTGGATGTCGCCAGCCGCAAGGCACTGAACCAACACGTTCGGCAACTGTGCCGGGAGGACGGCCTGACCGTACTCTGGGCCACCCATCTGATCGAGGAAGTGCAACCGGATGACCGGGTGCTAATCCTTCACCAGGGCCAGCTGCTAGCCGACGGCCCGGGTGGCGCCCTGTGCTGGGCCCACGACCAGTCCACCCTGGCCGACACCTTCCATGCTCTGACCGGTGCGGGGAATCTATGAAAGCAGCACATTACTGGCACTGTTTCGTCGGCATCCAGGGGCGTGAATGGCTGCGCTTCTGGCAACAACGTACCCGCTTTGCCAGCGCCCTGGTGCGCCCCCTGCTGTGGCTGGTGGTGTTCGCGGCCGGTTTCCGGGCGGTGCTAGGAATTTCCATCATTCCGCCCTACCAGACCTACATCACCTACGAGACCTACATTGCCCCGGGGCTGTGCGGCATGATCATTCTGTTCAACAGCATGCAGGGGGCGCTTTCCATGGTGTACGACCGGGAGCTGGGCAGCATGCGGGTGTTACTGATGAGCCCGCTGCCCCGGCCATTCCTGCTGGTCACCAAGCTGCTGGCCATGGGCACGGTGTCGATCGGGCAGGTCTACGTGTTCCTGTTGCTGGCACGCCTGGTGGATGTGGAACCGCCCGGTTGGGGGTATCTGGCCGTGTTACCGTCTCTGCTGCTTACCAGCCTGATGCTGGGGGCTCTGGGATTGCTGATCGCTACCTGGATCAAGCAATTGGAAAACTTCGCCGGGGTGATGAACTTTGTCATCTTCCCGATGTTTTTCCTGTCCTCCGCACTTTACCCGCTGTGGCGGATGAACGAAGCCAGCCCCTGGCTGTACTGGATCTGCCAGTTCAACCCGTTCACCCATGCGGTGGAAGCGATCCGGTTCTCCCTCTACCTCGAGTGGAACCCGGCGGCGTTTGGCATCACCACCGGTGTCACGCTGGCGCTGGCGCTGCTGGCAACAACCGGGTTCAGGCCACAACGGACCCGGATCCTGGGCACCAAAAGCGCCTGAGAGATCGGTTGTCAGGCGCGGGCGCCGAGCCTTAACCCATCCAGACAGTGACGCACTGCCCCGGCGCTCTCAACCGGCCCGTCCCATTGCAGCCGGGCCGGTTTGCCGTCGAGATACCACAGGCGATTGGCGAGGGTTTCGGCGTCTCCGGCATCGTGGGTTACGCAGATCATGGCCATGCCCGGGTGGGCATCCAGAATCCCCTGGATCAGGGATTTCAGTGTCCCGGCGGTATCGGGATCCAGCGAGGCAAAAGGCTCGTCCATCAGCAACAGCTGAGGCCTGATCGCCAGGCAGCGAGCCAGGGCCGCCCGGCGGGCCATGCCCAGGGACAGCTGATCGGGGAAATAGTCTGCTTTGCCCGCCAGCCCCACAGCCATCAACAGCTCTTCTGCCTCACCACCCGAGACTCCGACCAACCGCAGGTTCTGCTGCAGAGTGCGCCAGGGCAGCAACCGATGCTCCTGAAACAGATAACCAATGCGGGGTGAGCTGTCGCCCGAACGGACACCACCGGCGACCCCAGGGTCCAGTCCGGCAATGGCGTTAAGCAGCGTCGTTTTGCCAATGCCGGAGGGCCCCAGCAGGCAAATACGGTCGCCCGGACTCACCCGGGCTGACAACTCTCCCAGGATTGCGTGGTCATCCGGCTCGATAGACAGGTCAAGCATGAGCCACTCCCGGCTGACGCCAGCGGTTGGCCCGGCGGTCCAGCGGTTGCAATATCGCAAGCTCGATCAACTGGACGATGGTAATAAACGCTAGGCTATAGGCCAGAATCGTCGCCACATCGAAGACCTGAAAGGCCATATGGAGCTGAAAACCAACTCCATTGGAACGACCCAGCAACTCCACCACCAGCACGATCTTCCAGATCAATGCCAGCCCCCCTCGCGTCGCGGCCATCAGGTAGGGGAACAGTTGCGGAACCCATACCTCTCGAAAGCGTTGCCACCGGGTAAAGCGGTACACCCTGGCCATCTGTTCGAGTCGGCTATCCAGACTGCGTGCGCCTTCGCGCACCGTGACCGCCACATTCGGCACCTTGTTGATTACTACCGCCAGTACTGCGGCGGTTTCCACCAGGCCGAACCAGACGTACATCAGGATAATCGTCACCAACGCGGGCAGGTTCAGCAAAACCACCAGCAGCGGGTCGAACAACGCATTAGTGACGGCGGATCGCCCCATCGCCAGGCCAATCGCGGTACCCAGCGCCATGGCGACAGAAAACGCGATAATGACTCGACCCAGGGTCGCGCCCAGATGATACCACAACTGCCCATTGGCGGCCTCGTCCAGCAACGTTGCCATGACCCTCGTGGGCGCAGGAAGCAGATTGGAATCCAGCACCATCGCCGCCAGTGCCCAGAGCAGGATCACCGAAGGTAATACGACCCAGTAAGTCCAGGCAGGAGCCCGCCCGGCATGGCTGATCACAGTCCCTCCCGATGAAACAGGGCTGCTGGCATAAGCCGGGCCTCGTCGGCACCCGTCAACATCAGCAGCTGTTGCAGGTCGGCAATGCGTTGCTCCGTCATGGGGCCCGGTGTGCCTGCGAGGAATCCCTCTCTCAAGGCCTGCACGGCTCCCTCGCCCGGATTGCGCATCAAGCGCCTCAAGCGCTGCCAGTGTTCCGGTTTCTGTGTCAGCCCGGCCTTGGCGTCCTTGATGGAACGTGCAAACCGATTGACCAGCCCGGCGTTTTTATTCGCCCACGGCTGGGGAAACACATACCCCAACACCGGCAGGTTGGTGTCCAGGCCCATCTCTGACAACAGGGACTCCATGGCAAAGGCGGAACGCCAGGCATCGCCCTCACCCTTCAGGCGCGCCGCGAAATGCCAGTAGGTGACGATCGCATCCACCCGCTCCCGTTTAAGGGCCTGGCTCAGCAGCGGCGGCGCTGCAAACTGCACGTCCACCTGATCAGCCAGATCGATCCCCTGTTTTTCTGCCACCTCCTGCAACAGAATCCAGCCCTTGCTGTCCGGCCCCCCAGCCACGCCAATCCGGTGCCCGGGCAGGTCAGCGACAGACTCGATAGTGGAATCGGAGGCGACCACGATATCGCCAATCTGGGAGGAAAACGGAACATAGAGATAAGGCGCATCCGCTTCATAACGGGCCTGGACCCAGAGCAGATCGGCCACCGCGCCGTTAACGGTGCCACTGGTGACCGCCAGCCGCGATGCCGGCAGGTTTGCCACCGGCTGCAAGTCCAGTCTATAACCATTGGCACGGTCCAGCCCGTGATGCTTGATATGATCCAGCTCCCAGTGTGCGGTCCCGTACTGCAGCACACTGATTGACAGTACCGGCAGTTCATCCGCAGCTCTGGCGCTTGAGGTGAGGCCGGCAAGCACTATCGTTGCCAGCAGAAAAACGCCCCTGAAATGCAATGAGAATGTTGTTATTGGTTTCATGGCTTCACGATACGAAGCCTGCCAACCGGCAAGAATAGTACTTTGGTGCCTGTTTTTTGGTGCGATGGTCGCATTCAACCGTTGGGCAATATGGCGTGTAATGCAATTATCACAATAATAAACAAAAGACGGCCTAGCGCCGACGCAGGAGTACGTGATGCTGCACAAACCCGATGCCGCACTCTGCGACGAAACCCGATATCATGTTTCGCATGCCTCCCCAGAGACCGACAACAAGACGCTGGAGACCCCCATGGAGCCGGCTTACAAAATCCTGATTGCTGATGACCATCCGCTGTTCCGGGAAGCCATCAGCAGCGTGATTTCCTCCGGCTTTGCCGGCAGTGAAATCATTGAAACCGATGACCTGGAAAGTGCACTGGAGATCACCCGGGAAAACGACGACCTGGATCTGATCCTGCTCGACCTGAATATGCCGGGAATGCACGGCCTGAACGGTCTGATCACCCTCCGTAACGAGTCGCCGAGCATTCCGGTGGTGATTGTGTCAGCGGAAGAGGACAAGCAGGTGGTGCTACAGGCGATCACCTACGGAGCCGTGGGCTTTATCACCAAATCCTCACCCCGGGCCGATATGACCGAGGCCATTCAGCAGATTCTGAACGGTAATGTGTACCTGCCATCCGATATCATTCGCACCAGCAAGGAAAGCACCCAGCGACGCAGCCGTGGTGATGACAATCCCATCCCACCGGAGCTGCTCAATTCGCTGACTCGCCGGCAATTACTGGTGCTGGAGCGTATGTCGAAGGGTGAGTCAAACAAACAGATCGCCTACAACCTGAATATCGCCGAAACCACGGTCAAGGCCCATGTGTCTGCCATTCTGCGCAAATTGGGCGTCCACAATCGCGTTCAGGCCATACTGTCAGCCAGCGACGTCGACTTCAGCCAATACCTCAAGCGCTAACGCACCAACCAGGCTCAGGGCAGGAAAGGAATATCGCTGCCCACCCTGACATCAGCCCCGAACCACATGATTCAGCACGCTGCGAAGCTTGAGCGGCTTCACCGGCTTGTTCATCAACAGGTAACCCAGCTTACGGATGTGCTGCTTCAGGTCATTGGAGTAATTGGCGGTGATCATCAGCACCGGCGCGGGCTCAGCACGGCGACGATTGATTTCACCGACAACATCCACACCGTTCTCGTCATTGTCCAGATGATAGTCCGCCAGGATCAAATCCACCGGTTCGGACTCCAGAGCCAGTTGCCGCTCCAGATCCTGCAGCGAGGCGGCTGTGACCACCTGGCAGTCCCAGCCTTCAAGCAGCGTTCGCATGCCATCACATATCGAAAGATCGTTATCGATGACCCAGACTCTGGCACCGCCCAGCCCCTCATCGAGCACACTCAGCGAATGGTCTTCCTTGCCCGGGCGGGAGGGCTGAAGCTCTCCCAGTGGCACTTCCACGCTGAAAACGGAGCCTTTCCCCTCAATGGAGGACACCGTCACTTTATGATCCAGCATGCGTGAAATCTTATCGACAATGGCCAGACCCAGCCCCAGCCCCTTGTCGGCCGGTGAACCACTAGCCTGAATACGCTTGAACTCCTGGAAAATCTCCGAGAGCTTGTCCTCCGGAATCCCCAGGCCAGTATCCCAAACCTGCAAAAGCACGTGATCACCACGTCGTCGGCAGCCGAGCAAAATCCGGCCGGAAGGGGTATAGCGAATCGCATTGGTCAGGAAGTTGCGCAGGATACGCGCCAGCAGCTGGGAGTCGGACTTCACCACCGCCGAGGATGACACAAAATCCAGCTCCAGGTTTTCCGCCGACGCCATCTGCCGGAACTCCCGGGCAATGTTGTTCAACAGGTCCCGTAGATCAAAAGCGGTGACATCCGGCTTGATCACCCCGGCGTCCAGCTTGGAAATATCCACCAGGGTGCCCAGCAGGTTCTCCACATCATCCAGCGACGTGCTTACAGAACGCACCAGGCCCTCGGCCTTGGGACCAAACGATTGCTCCTGCAAGGCACTGGTAAACAGACGGGCGGCGTTGAGCGGCTGCAACAAGTCATGGCTGACGGCCGCCAGGAATTTGGTTTTCGACATATTGGCACGCTCGGCTTCCAGCTTGGCGTCCCTCAGCCTGGCCTCCACCGCCGCCCTTTCGGAAATTTCCTGGCGCAGTTTGTTGTTCAGGCCCGTCAGCGCGGCAGTGCGTTCCTTCACCCGACGCTCCAGGTTGTCATAGGCCTGCTCCAGCGCCAGCGCCGTTTTCCGGCGCTCGGTGATATCCCGGATCAACACAAAGAAGCCGACGATATCGCCGCATTCATCGAAATTGGGCACGTACGAGCGCAGCATATAACGCTCTTCACCGTCTTCCCCGGTTTCGTCCAGCTCGAAGGTCACATTGTGGCCATCCAGCACTTCCATAATCTGAGGCAACAGGCGCTGATAGGATTCTTCGCAATGAATTTCATCCAGCCGCTTGCCCAGCAATGACGCGCCTTGCCGGCTGTACCACTCTTCGTAGACCTTGTTGCAGAACTGGACCGTCATGTCGGCGCCAATGTAAGCAATGAGGGCCGGCACGTGGTCGGTCACCACGCGGATCCAGCGCTCGCTCTCTTCCAGCGCCTTGATACGGCGCGCCATCTCGCTGTTCTTTACATCGGTGATGTCCGAGTAGAGCACCACCAGCCCTCCCTCCCGGGTAGGCCGCTCCGTCATCTGGACCCAACGGTCGTTGGACAACAGGAACACTGCCCCTTCCACGTCTTCGTGGCTGTGCTCCTCAACCACCAGGCCACAGGCGATCGCCTGGGCTTTCACATCGTCGATGGAGGTCCCTTCCTTTGGCGGGCTCACGCCGGAATGCAGCCAGTAACTCTGGAACCGACTGTTGCTTTGCAGTAGCCGGTGCTCCTTATCGAACAGCACAAAACCGTCGGCGATGCTTTCGATGGCGTCATTCAGCCGTTGCCGGGTGGTTTCCGCTTCCTCCCTGGCTCGGTTCAGGGCCTTGTTGCTGGCCTTAACCTCCTCCATGGCATGATTAAGGGCATCCGTGCGTTCACGCACCTGCTCGGCCAGGATCACGGAATGTTCAAATGCGGCGTAGGGTTCCAGCTTCTGGGTAACCCCGGATTCAACTCGCAGGATCAGGGCATCACGAGTTCGACGCAACCGCTCGTTTTCGGCTTCCAGCTCAGCAATGCGAAGGTCTTTCGCTGCGTCGCCCGGCTTTTCAGAAGATTCTTGAATGGGCATCAGGCTGGCCAATCACCACCCCCGTAAACGTCTGGTTGATATGCATGCCATCAAACTGCTCACCGTAGGTATTAAAGCCAATGACCTTGTGATGCTGAAGAAACTCAGACACGGCATCGACTTCATCGGTCAGCTCCGCTTCCAGGCGGCGCAGGAAACAGTCACAACCAATGGTGACAAGAGGGGGGCCCACCACACGCTCGGAGGCTTCAATCTGCTCGCGAACGCTATCGAGAAGATTTCCAGGAGCCATGGCCGTCATTACGATGCCGGTTTCCACGGCACAATAGAACGTGAGGCTACCGTCGGGGTTAACCCTCTGAATGGAGCGCACGAAATAATGCCCGCCAATTTTTACCCCCAGGGGGCTCAGCGCGAAGGTTTTCCGGTCCAGCTCTTCAACACTGACGCCAACAACGCGGGCATAGGCTTGCGCTGCCGGCTCTGCATTCAGCTCGTAGACAGTGCGGGTTTCGGGACAGGCGTCGGTTACGACCAGCTTTTCGCTTTTATTAACAAGGTGGTGGGTCGAGAAAACCCGAAAATCCAGGAACGTATTCACCAGCATGACCGTCGCGGCATTGGTTCGAAACTGGCCATCAAAGTACACATGTGTGTTGGAAAGTCGCTCGTCGTCGCCCGCCGACCCACCAAATTGGGGAATGGTGCCAAGTGCAGCATTGAGCGTGGCCAAAACAAGCTCTTCACGGCTGGACAGGCCATCCAGCATGGTAATCGCAAACGTATTTCCCTTGACCGGGGCGAGCCTCGCATCCCGGCAGGTCGCCAGCAACTGGTCGATGACGCCCTGGGCGTCTTGCAACGTGAAGCGGTCCAGCTCGGAAATAAGCGCGCAATCAATCGCGAAAAAACGTTGATCAAACCCAATTGCAGTGATGCAGCCACGATCGTAACCGTTTGGAGTAATCTCTCCGGCGGAGGTACATCCGCATACGCGAACACCTGGAAACGAGCGATCCAGCGCCGGCCCCAGGGTTTCCAGGTCGTACTCAGCAGAGCAAAAGAACAGAACACAACCCAGATGATCATGCAGCAACTGGCTCGCTAGTTCGTTCGCGGCTGATAGCGGCTCCCGCGTACGCGTGCTGGCCACCATAACGGCCTGTTGCGTCGTCACTGGCATCATCGGCGCCGACTCCATTGGCTTGAAGGTCAGCTTCGATTTTACCGCATTCCCGCCGCCAGCCAATGCAACTTCCGTGCTTTTTAACTCCGGGACAAGAAAATCATAACCCATTGTTTAATAGTCTCTTTTACAGAGTCTGACGCAAACACACCCGCTAGCCTGCAAACACACCGGCACTTTAGTCGTACGTCTCATGGTTTTGGTGCCGACCTCCTGCCGGCACCAAAACCATCAACACGTAATTCCCTCCGATCAGAAGGTCACAACGCCGCCCAGGGCAATGGTGTCCGCATCCACCTGGTCAGCACCGGTTGATTTGGTGCTTTTCTCAAACATGTTGTACTCGGCAACCACTTTCAGGTTGCTGTTGATGTTGTGAAAAAAAGCAACAGAGGTGTTTTCTGACTCAAAGTCCCCCTGGTCGGAGTCGGTCTCTCCGTAGGACACCACAAACCGGTTATCCCCCAGCTGGTAGGCCCCCTGAAGCAGATATCCGTTGGCATCCTCTTCAGCAATCGGGTCGGCATTGCCGTCACCGTCAGTATCCCCCGCATCGGCAATCAGCACAGGTACATCGCCCCTGGAATTGAATCCAGAGCCGGTCAGCGAGAAGTCTCCCAGCACAGCCTTCAAGCCATAACCGATACCGGTTGATTCGACTTCTGTGTTGGCGTTTTCGGAATTCTGGTAACGACCATTAACCCACCCCGTCAAATTAACACCGCTAAGATCCGTGCTGTAGGTGATCTCCGCTTCCAGGCGCGGTGACGATTGCTCCGATTCATCACCCGGGGTGGTGTTGGCTGGCTCAAGGATGCCGGCCGCCAGATTCAGCCCGTTCATCTCCGGCATCCTATAGGTGATTTGGGCGGATGGGTTGGGGTAGGGATAACCTGCGCCAATGTTCCCGAAAGACACGCCAGTCGCCGCACCTGGCGCACCGAAACCGGTCAGGATTTCATCCAGGAAAATATTGGAACGGGCATAAAGACCAAAGTCCTTGCCAATCAACACCTGGCCCAACGACCCGTCAACCGTCGCGTACATCTGCCGCACATCGATGGCGGTGTCCGTTGCCGACTGCATGCTGTCGTTGATGGTGGTCCAGAAGGAGGCGCGCCCACCCAGGGTCAGGTCGCCCATTTCCTTGCCGAAATTGAAACCAAGGGTGTTGGGCAGAAAGCCCATCTTTACATCGGAATTGCGGGTGCCAGCGACATCGTCGTCACGATTGACATAAAACGCATTGAAATAACCATCCGCCGAAAACGACATGCCATCCTGGTTATAAAGCTGATATTCCGCGTGAGCACCAGCACTGGCGCCCAGGGATACAGTAATGGCCAAGGCCATGCCGGCCTTTCGGAAATTGTTGTTGTTCATGTTTCCCCCAAATGTTTTTAGGTGTTCGAGCTCCAAGCCAGACAAGCTCGGATACAAGGCGCAAATCACGCCTGACACCTATACTCGGGGAGGGCCTGAACCGGCGAAATGCCTCAAGGAGGCAACTTCGCTGGTCATTTGGGAGCAGTCCAAAGCGCCACTTAAGGATTAAGACTGCGCTGCGGAAAACGCAAAACATCTGCCGTCAGGGGGGATCAGTGCAACTTCAGGCGGGGTTTCATTGCCCGGCTGACGGTATCCAACAACCAGATGACAGCGGCACGGGCGACACCGTGCAGGGCAACCTGATGCATTCGGTACAACGACAGGTAAAACAGTCGGGCGACTTTGCCTTCAATGTACATATTGCTCCCGCACAGATTCCCCATGAGGTTGCCGACCGTTGTGTACCGGCTGAAATTGATCAGCGACCCGTGATCGTTGTACACAAACGGCAGCGGGGCTTCGCCTTTGAGCCGGTTGCACAGGGTCCTGAAAAGAACATCGGCCTGTTGATGGGCGGCCTGCGCCCGAGGCGGCACATTCAGCTCTGAGTCCGATTGCGGACAAGCCGCGCAATCGCCAAAGGCAAAAATGTCTTCATCCTGCGTGGTCTGCAGCGTCTGTTTCACCACCAGTTGGTGAGCCCGGTTGGTTTCAAGACCCTCCAACTGAGTCAGGAAAGGGGGCGCCTTGATGCCCGCAGCCCAGATGGTCATGGTGGAACTCAGCTCCATGCCATCTTTCAATATCAGTCTGTCTTGACGGATTTCACTGACAGGCTGGCCAGTAAATACCTGAATATCCTGGCACTGAAGCTCCCGTGTAGCGCTGGCTGACAACCTGCCCGGAAGCGCTGGCAGAATGCGATCGGCGGCCTCGATCACGCTGATAGAGACGTCAGACGGCCGCAGATGGTTCATGCCGTAGACTGGCAACTCCCTGGAAGCCAGACGCAGCTCCGCCGCCAGCTCCACCCCGGTCGCACCAGCACCAATTATATTGATATTGAGCGTATGAGGCTGGCCTTCCCAGGCGTCATGGTTGCTTCGCAAAAACGCATTGAGCAGCAGGTTATGAAAACGCCGGGCCTGCTTCAGGCTATCCAGAAACAGGCAGTGCTGCTGGGCACCCGGTGTGCCGAAGTCGTTGGCGGTACTCCCTACGGCAATCACCAGAGTGTCGTACGGCAGTCGCCTTTCCGGCACCACTTCGATGCCGTCCTCATCGTAGCAAGGGGCTATGATGATGCACTTATTGGCGCGATCCAGCCCACTCATACGTCCCAGCTGAAATTCGTAGTGGTGTTTGCGGGCATGGGCCCGGTAGTTGATTTCATTGGCGCTGGCGTCCAGTGCCCCCGAAGCCACCTCATGCAACAGCGGTTTCCAGACGTGAGTGAGTTCAGCATCGACCAGAGAGATACGGGCCTTATTCTTGCGACCCAACTTGTTGCCCAGACGCGTAACCAGCTCCAGGCCGCCCGCTCCGCCGCCCACGACAACAATGTGATCCAGTTCTTTCATAAAACACCACCCCGTTGAGAAAAGACGCCAAACCTGCGGTTTGCTGCGGTCAGGGCGGCAGACTATTACGCCGACAAGGGCGCAACAATTGAACAAGGGAACGGGTTATTCAGTACCTTTGACGGAAACCAAAGGCAGGGTGGGAGATTCTGATAAGGAAAGTTGGCGGGCGGGTGACAGATCGATCTCCACCCCCAAGGCGTGAGCAGCTTAGGGGGTGGCGATCGTTATCTGGATTTAGAACCCTCGCGGCACCGTCTGCGGCTCAACGAACTCAAACAGCCCTTCCAGGCCACCTTCGCGGCCAATGCCGGAGGCCTTCATGCCACCGAATGGCGCTTCCGGTGTCGGGCCAGTGCCGGTGTTCCAGCCCACGTGGCCAAAGCGCAGGCCGGCGGCCACACGCTGGGCACGGTCGGCGTCGGCGGTGAACACGTAAGAGGCCAGGCCGAACTCGGTGTCGTTACCGGCTTCGATGACTTCCTCTTCGGTGCGGAACAGCGCCATGGGTACCAGCGGGCCAAAGGTTTCTTCCTGGTAACAGGCCATATCGCGGTTCACGCCATGAATCACGGTCGGCGGGAAGAACAGGCCCTCGCCCAGCTCACCAGGCTGTTTGCCGGCCACCAGCTTGCCACCTTTATCCAGAGCGTCTTCCAGATGGCGTTTGACCTTGTCGAACCCTTGCTGGTTGATCAGCGGACCAATGTCCACGCCCTCTTTCAGGCCATCGCCTACGGTCATCTTGTTGACCCGTTCGGCCAGCTTCTCGCCAAAGGCATCAGCCACTTTTTCATGCACGAAAATGCGGTTGGCACACACGCAGGTCTGGCCACCACCCCGGAACTTGTTACCTATGAGGTTGTCGGCGGCGGCATCCAGGTCGGCGTCGTCGAAGACGATGAACGGCGCGTTACCACCCAACTCCAGAGCCAGCTTTTTCACCTGGTCCGAGGTATCAACAAGCAGTTTGCGACCCACTTCGGTGGAGCCGGTAAAGCTGAGCATGGGCACATCTTTGTGTTCACACAGCACCTTGCCAATCACGCTGGCTTTGCCCATCACCAGGTTCACCATGCCGTCCGGCAGGTCGAGTTTGTCCATGACATTGAAGAACGCAATCATGGTCAGCGGGGTTTCACTGGCTGGCTTGATCACCGACGGGCAACCTGCCGCCAGGGCCGCAGAAAGCTTCTTGGCAATCATGCCAATGGGGAAATTCCAGGGCACGATCAGGCCGGTCACACCAATGGGGCGATAGTGAACGGTCCAGGTGCAGTCCTTGGGCTTTTCCGGAATGGTGTGGGAGTCCAGCGCCTGCACGTGTTTGCTGCAGTAATCGAAGAACCCGGCGGCGTAATCCACCTCGCCCTGGCCTTCTTTCAGCGGCTTGCCGTGCTCCATGGTCAGAATCCGACCGATCTCTTCCCGGTTTTCCTTGAGCGCATCGCGGATGTCTTCCAGCCACTTACGGCGGGTTTCGATGGAGTATGGCTCGGTCAGCTTCAATGCCGACTTGCCCGCTTCAACCGCATCCAGTACATCCTGCTCCGGCATGGAGGGAACCTTCGCAATCACCTCCCCCGAGGCAGGGTTGTAGACATCAAAGGTATTGCCGTCGGCGCTGTCGGTCCAGCGACCGCCGATGTAGCCAGTAAGCTTATCCAGCAGGGGTGACTCGATCATCTCGGCTCCTCTTCCGTATTTACCTGCGCCCCGGCACAGGGCACCAGTTGCGTCAGTGAATGATGTCTTTCATAGTGGATCCTGAGTGGCAGCCTGTAAAGTCAGTAGCGGATTTTTGACCGGGCCAACACACTGCCTATACTCGAATAATCCATTAATTCGTTGAGTCCCGCAGACATAGCGACCCACGGAGGCCCTGCATGAAAGCATTTTTTCATCCGAACCAGGATCTGCACGTTCCCAAGACCTATTTCACTCGCGGCCAGATGCGTGAGCCGCAAGAGGTGCCGGCGCGTACGGAGCTGATGCTCGAAGGGCTGCGGAGCATGGGCATTTCGGTGCTGCAGCCGGCAGACCAGGGCTCGGCACCGATCTCCAAGGTGCATGATCTGGGGTATTTGCGCTTCCTGGAGTCCGCCCAGCGGCGCTGGTCGGAAATGGGTGACTGGGGAGATGAAGTCATATCCAACATCTGGGTGCGCTCGCCCAACGCCCTGCAGGGCATCCTGGCCGAAGCCGCCCGCTACCAGGCCGATGGCAGTTGCCCGATTGGCAAGGGTACGTGGGAGGCGGCTTACTGGTCCGCACAGACCGCACTGGGAGCAGCCGACGCCCTGATGGCCGGTGAACGCAGCGCCTACGCAGTATGCCGTCCGCCCGGGCATCATGCCCGCAAGGATGCCGCCGGCGGGTTCTGTTACCTGAATAACGCAGCGATTGCCGCCGAGCACATGCAAAGCCGGTTTCCGCGCATCGCGATCCTGGACACCGACATGCATCACGGCCAGGGCATCCAGGAAATTTTCTACGATCGCAGCGATGTGTTGTACATCTCGATCCACGGTGATCCCACCAACTTCTACCCGGTGGTCAGCGGCTTTGAAAATGAGCGGGGCGAAGGGGAAGGCTACGGCTACAACATCAACATGCCAATGCCCCACGGTTCCAGCGAGGAGGACTTCTTCGACAAGCTGGACGAATCCCTGGCAGCCATCCGTTTATACCAGCCGGACGCAGTGATCCTCACCCTCGGCTTCGACATCTACAAGAACGACCCTCAAGCCAAGGTGTCGGTATCCTCCGAAGGCTTCTGCCGGCTCAGCACCCACGTGCGCCAGCTGGGCCTGCCCACCCTGGTGATTCAGGAGGGCGGCTATGACCTGGAGGCCCTGACCACCAACGTCGGCCAGTTCTTCAAGGGGCTGGAAGGCTAAAGCCCTGCCCCGGTCAGCTGGCCGGGGCGTAGACCTTCACGTTGCCATGCCCTTCGGCCTTCAGGTGGCCAGCGTGCATCTGGCTCATAGTGCCCCGATCGCAGTACAGCAGGTACTGGCGGTCCGGTGCCAGATCTTCGAACTGTTGGTTCAGCTCGTAGAAGGGAATTTTCAGGATTTCGTTGTTGGTGAGCGTTAACGGCGAGCGCTCTTCTTCGGACGGATGACGCACGTCGATGATCACGTCATCCACGGCCGGCGTCTGCACCAGCTCCACTTCTTCTGGGGTGACCGTGGTTTCCAGCAGGCGGTTGATCCCGGTTTCCTCGCGGTTCTCGATGGCCTGCGCCAGCGCCTGTGGGTCCATCTTGGCCTCATCTTCCTCCACCCGGTGCAGCTTGGCTCGGGTGGCCGGGCGCTGGGAGATCACGCCGCAATACTCGGGCATGTTACGGGCAAAGGATTCGGTGCCGATGTCATGGGCAATCCGGATGATTTCCTGCTTGTCCATGGCAATCAGCGGGCGCAGCACCACCTGCTCGCAGGCCCGGTCCACCACATTCAGGTTCTGCAGGGTCTGGCTGGAGACCTGGGCCACGGCATCGCCCATCACCAGGCCGGAGACATTCAGCGTCTCGGCAATTTCACTCGCCGCTTTCAACATCTGGCGCTTGAGCACCACGCCCCAATGGCGGTTGTTCACCGACCGCATGATCTCGGCCACCACACCCTCGAACGGCACGGAAATAAACTTCACGCTGTGGGAGGCACCGTAGCGCTGCCACAGGTAATGGGCCACCTGCCGTACCCCCACTTCGTGGGCGGTGCCACCCAGGTTGAAGAACAGGTAGTGGTTGCGCAGGCCCCGGCGCATCATCAGGTAGGCGGCCACGGAGGAATCGTAACCGCCGGAGACCAGGGTCATCACCGTATCCACCGTGCCCACCGGGTAACCGCCCATGCCCTGGTGTTTGCGAGTGGCGATGTGGAAACTGTCGTTTTTCACCTCTACCCGCACTTCCACGTCGGGCGATTTCAGGTCCACGCCAGCCGTGTCGTAGGCCCGAAGCAGCGCCGCGCCGACGCTACGTTCGATATCCAGCGACCGGAAGTCGTGCTTGCCCACCCGCTTTGCCCGGACCGCCAGCGTTTTACCTTCCAGCCGGCCGGCATAGGCGGCCACCGCCTTCTCGCCGATGTCTTCCAGCGACTGCAGGGGGTAAACGTTGACTTCCTGAATGGTGGAAATGCCGGGAATGCGCAGCAACTCATCGAGCACCGGGCTGTACAACCCCCGGCCGTCGGGCACGTCGATATCCACGCGATCCCAACTGCCTTCCACCCGAACGTCTTCGTCGATGCGTTTGAGCAGTTTGCGAATGTTCTGGCGCAACTGACGCATCTGCTGCTGACGAACGGGTTTGCTTTTAATGGCCACTTCCGCGGCGGGGCGAATCAGGATTTTCATGGATCGGCGTTTTGTCGGATGGCGTATGGAATGGAAAACCACTAGTGTACCTTGTTGTCAGATGGCCTCAAAATCAGGCCTAGCCGAAATCATCAGGAGTTTGTCCGTTCCATGACCGAATCGAAGATCAACGCTCTGGTATCACCCGAAGGGTCTCTGGAAATCCTTTCCGCCCACGAGGTGAGCCGACTCAAGGACCGAAGTGAGGGTGGCCTTTATCGCCTGTTTCGCCAATGCGCCCTGGCGGTACTCAATACCGGCGTGGAAACCGACGACTGTAAATCACTGATGGAAGCCCATTCCGATTTCGACGTGCGACTGGTACCCCAGCCACGGGGCCTGAAGCTGGAGCTGATCAACGCCCCGGCTCACGCCTTCGTGGACGGCCAGCTGTTGCGCGCCATTCGTGAGCACCTGTTCTCGGTCCTGCGGGACATCGTCTATACCCACTCCATCCCGCAAACCATTGCCGGCTTTCGCCGCGACAACCCGGAAGACATCACCAACCTGGTGTTCCACATCCTGCGCAATGCTCGTGTACTGGAACCAGGCCGTCAGCCGGACATGGCGGTATGCTGGGGCGGCCACTCCATTGGCCAGGATGAATACCAGTACAGCAAGGAGGTTGGCCACCAGCTGGGCCTGCGTGGCCTGAGCATCATCACCGGGTGTGGGCCCGGCGCCATGAAAGGGCCGATGAAGGGTGCCACCATTGGTCACGCCAAGCAGCGGGTCAAAAACGGGCGTTACGTAGGCATCACCGAGCCCGCGATTATTGGTGCCGAAGCGCCGAACCCGATTGTGAATGAACTGGTGATCCTGCCGGACATCGAAAAGCGCCTGGAAGCCTTCGTGCGTTGCGGCCATGGCGTGATTGTGTTCCCAGGTGGCGTGGGCACTGCCGAGGAGATCCTGTACCTGCTGGGTATTCTGCTGCACCCGGACAATTCGGACCTACCGTTCCCGGTGGTATTTACCGGCACGAAGGAAAACGCTGAATACTTCGACATGATCGACAAGTTCATCCGAAATGCCCTGGGCGACGAGGCGGCCAGCAAGTACGAAATCATCATCGACGACCCGATCCGGGTAGCGCAGGTGATACGGGACGGCATCAAGGACGTGGAGACCTTCCGCCGAGCCATGCAGGATGCCTACTACTTCAACTGGATGCTGAAAATTGACCCGGTATTCCAGATGCCGTTTGAGCCCAACCATGAAAACATGCGGGCGCTGGAACTACACCGGGATCAGCCCAAACACCTGATTGCCGCCAATTTGCGCAAGGCGTTCAGTGGGATCGTTGCGGGGAATGTGAAAGAGAATGGTATCCGGCAGGTTCAGGAAAAGGGGCCGTTTGAGATTGCCGGGGATCCGACCCTGATCAAACCGCTGGAAGCCATGCTGGAGCAGTTTGTGGCCCAAAACCGGATGAAACTGCCCGGCTCATCGGCCTACCGTCCGAGTTACCGGATTGTCAGCAGTGCGGCCTGAGCCGCACTGCTGAGTCGCCTGGAGGCTTACTTACCGCCAGCCGGCAGGCTGGAGAAGTAGGCCGCCACGTTGGCAATGTCTGCATCGCTCAGGTTCTTGGCCTGCGGAATCATCAGCGCAGACTGACCACCGGAACGGTTGCCATTCTTGTACGCTTTCAGGGCAGAAACCAGGTACTGCTCTTTCTGGCCAGCCAGATTCGGGTAAACCGGAACCTGAGAGATACCGTTCTGGCCATGGCAGGCGGCGCAAACGCTGGAAAGAGCCTTACCGGCTTCCGCGTCTGCAGCCATGGAGGCAGCCGGAGCAACGGCGCCCAGCGCAAACAGACCTGCAACTGCAAAATGCTTGATATTCATAGAGATCACCCTCTCATAATTTTCATTATTGATCTTGGTACAAGTGCAAACAGCAACTGTGGTTCTCACTTATAGCACAGCAGCCCATTGACTCAAATGTGATTTATCAAGGATATTCGTTGGACCTTAGTCCCCTTTTACTCTCGAAAGGTGTAAATCACAGTAAGGATAAACCGCAAAACGCTCTGGAGCCGAAGTCCATGTCGATAGATGTTCAGGAACTGCCCTGCCAGGAAGGCCACATTGGCCTGCTTACCCTCGATTCCCCGAAAACCCTGAACGCCCTGACCGAAGAGATGGTCAATAAGGCACAAGCCGCCCTGGATGGATGGGCCGAGGACAGCCGCATCTGCCTGGTGGTCCTGCGCGGCAGCGGCGACCGGGCCTTCTGCGCCGGCGCCAACCTCCGGGCGCTCTACGATGGCCTGACCGGCAGCGGAGACACTGAGGCACCGGGCCGCTTTTTCACATCGGAATACCGCCTGGACTACACCCTCCATCGTTACCCCAAGCCCGTGCTGGCTCTTGGTCATGGGGTGATCATGGGCGGCGGCATGGGCCTGTTGGCTGGTTGCCGTTATCGCGTGGTGACACCGGACGCCACCCTCGCCATGCCGGAAATCACCATCGGCCTGTTTCCGGACGCAGGCTCCAGCTGGTTCCTGAACCGCCTGCCGGGCCGGATTGGACTATTTATGGGCCTGACCGGCGCTCGACTCAATGTCAGCGACGCCATGCGTGTGGGGCTGGCGGACATCATCCTGCAGCCAGAGCAACTGAACACCCTGCTGGACGATCTGCAAAGCCAGCGCTGGAGCGGTGAAGCCGTGGCGGACGACAACCAGCTCTTCCGGATGCTGACCGACCAGGAAGCCGTTGACTACCGCAGCTTGCCGGAGGGCCACCTGGAAAAACACGAGCAAACCATTGCAAAACTGGCCACCGGCGATGACCTGCCCGCCATCGTCAACAACCTGCTGGGGCACGAAAGTGACGATCCATGGTGGCAAAACTGCGTGGAAAACCTGGCCAATGGCTGCCCGATCACTCCCTGGCTGCTCTGGCACCAGCTGGGTAAAGGCCAGCAAATGTCGCTCAAAGACATGTTCCGGATGGAGCTGGCCATCGCGATGGAGTGCACCCGCCGGCGCGATTTTGCCGAAGGCATCCGGGCACTGATGGTCGACAAGGATCGTTCTCCGGTGTGGTCATTCACCTCCGTTGGCGACGTGCCGGAAGGCATCATCGAACGCCACTTCCAGCCAGTCTGGGACGACACCAACGATCCCATGGGACTGGACTGACCACCGCGTGACCGGCCCGCCCTGGGCCGGTCCGAAACCTATCGAGTGGAGAGGTAACTTGCCACCAACTGGCGCAAACAGGCTTCCCCGGCCTTCTGGCCCGCACACAAGCCGTGTTTGCGCAGTGATGTCCAAGTCCAACCCTGCAGCACCGCCCGACACCACAGCTCCCGGCCTTCCTGGCCCGCCAGCCATACCATGAACCCGGCAGAGGCCGATAACCGCTGCAGTACCGGCAAAGTCAGCTCAAAACCGCGGAAGCCATCCGAAAAACTGCGCAAATCCCGGTGATCATCATCAGACAGAGCGGCCTGGGCAGGCAAATCGACGGCCATCCCGATCAGGAGGTTCGTCGGTAACGCCGACCAGTGCCGGGGCATCAACACCTGCCAGTGTTCCGAGAAACGCGCTGCCAGCCCATCTGCCAGCGCGTTTCCAGCCGGGGAAATCCCCTCCAGCATCTGCAGGGGAAACTCCCCGGTGGTGGCCTCCTGTTGCAGGCCGAGGCGCACCACCCGCAACCCGGCTTCGTGCCAGAACCGCAGCAACCCCGACTCTCCGCCAAAACTGGTGCCCAGATAATCCAGATGTTGTTCCCGACACCCTTGCCGGGCTGCCGCCACCAGTCGCCGACCAACACCCTGCCCGCGAGCCTGCTCCAGGACTGCCACCCGCACCACCCTCAGGCCTTCAAGGCTGGCCGCTTCAGCAAATCCGCCATGACTGGCCAGCGACTGCGCCAGCAAATGCCCCCGCAGCCGGCGCTTGCCCAGCATCACCTGCTCGGCCATTGCCTCGGACAGCCCGCCTTCGAGTGTTGCCCAGAGCACACCAACGATCCGCCCCTGGCAGCGAGCCACCCAGCTGTAAGCGGCGGGATCATCCAGCCACTGGCGCAAGTCCGAGGGAGTCGTGCGATAGTGGGCATTCACCAACAGCCCAAAGGCTTCAGCCAGCTCCGCCTCAGAGGCCGCTGACGGCTGCCAGGGCTCGATGGCAACATCATCGGCTGGTAAAGCCTCTGCCACCGGCTGGGCACCGGCATCAAGCAGGAACAGCCGGAACACCAGCGTCTCCAGCGGGTCACCCTCGGCCCAGCGAATGGGCTGGTTGAGCTTGATCTCCTGCCACTGCGGCGTTTCCCGATCCAGCACTTCCCGAAAACGCAGCGCAAACCCCCGGCCAGTGCCCTCATAGCCATGCACCGTGCTGGCAAACGCCACCCGGGGCCAACCCAACAACAGACTCCGCAACCGATGCGCCGGAATTGCCGCCGCCTCGTCCACCATCACCACCTCGGCCGATGGCTGCTCTTCCAGCAACCGTTCGACCGACCAGAAACACAGCCGGTGGCCATTACCGGTCACCAACCGGCCCTCATCCTGCTCCGCCAGCGCATCACCCAAACGGATTTCAGCGTGCCGGAACAAGGTACGCACATTCTCAAACGCCGGCGCCGTCACCACCACCTGTTCGCGCCCCGCCAGCAGCAACTCCGCCGCCGCCAACCCAAGAGCAGCGGATTTACCACGCCCCCGGTCAGCAGTGACCACCAACGGCCGACGCCGCCGGCCCTGACCAAAACGCACCAAGGCCTCGACCAGCTCGTTTTGCTCAGTGGTGGCACCCACCTGGAAGGCCTCGGACTCATCCGGGACCGACAGCTCGGGCAAAGCAGCCGCCCCGGCGTTTACCCGAATCACTTCCGGGGCCTGGGCCAGCAACCGTGCCTGACGCGCCGCAAACGCATGTTCCGAGACCGCCTCCAGCCCCATCCGGGCATAATCCGGGTCCTCAAACTCCGGCCACTGCGCCAGCGGCGGCATCAGCCAGAACAGCAGGCCGCCAGCTTTCAAGGTTCCCGCCAGCGCCGCCAACCCATCCGGTGGGTTCCCCTGCCAGCCGTCCCAGACCAGAACATCCAGCTCCTGGCCCAACCAGCGTTTGTACTGCTTGGCAGCCATCCCGGGCATGCCCACCTGCCGGGCGTCTTCAGCCTGGCCGACCCACAGGCCGTGGTCGGTGGCCAGCCCTTTAAACTGGCTCACGACCCAGTCACGACACCACTGGGGGGCGCCTTCGACCAAAACGAGGCGGCGTTGGCCGAGTCGGGCTAGTTGTTCGGCGAAATGCTGCCAATTTTGCTGTTGGGAAGGTGGCATAGTGGTGCAGTTAACTCCGGCGCACTACGGGCATAGATGATCCCTGCCAAAAGCCCCCAGCGGGGGGACGGCAGAATAACCAAAACTATTATGAGCCACCGCTACTCCCACTGCCACCAGCCAAGTACAATACCGCCATGCCAGACACCGACTTCCTCCCGGACTACCTCACCGACGAACAGCGCGACATCATCACCGCCGGCTACGAACACGCGGTGATCACCGCCGTGGCAGGCAGTGGCAAAACCTCTACCCTGGCCTGGCGTATCCGCTACCTGCTGGCCCAGGGCCACGACCCGGACCGCATGCTCGTGCTCATGTTCAACCGCAGCGCCCGGGTCGACTTTGAACGCAAACTGCAGTCGGTATGCCACCAGTCCGGCCTGGCCATTCCGGAAATCCGCACCTACCACGCCATGGGCCTGCGCCTTTACAAACGCTTCGTGCGCGAAGGCTACCTGCCGGGTTTCTCCGAGAAAATCCTCACCGAACAGGAAATCAGCTACCAAGCCTGGCTGCTGACCCGTCGCCTGGCACCCGAAGACCTGGCAGACGAAATCCGCCGCAACAAGAAAGAATTCGTGGAAACCGCCACCGGGTTCATCGACCGGGTGAAAACCACCCTCTCCCCGGCGGACGTGGTGTTCGAGGAACTGGGCTACTCCGACAAGCACAAGTACCTGGTGGACCTGTTCCACAGCTTCGAGCAATGGCGCAAACGCCAGGGCCGCATCAGCTACGCCGACATGCTCTACGAGCCAGTGATGGCCATCCACCAGAACCCGCCCCTGCAACGACTGGTGGGCAACAAAATGGATCTGATCCTGGTGGACGAATACCAGGACACCAACGAAATCCAACACCTGCTGCTGCGCTACGTGGCCGGCGACCGGGCCCGGGTGACCGTGGTGGGCGACCCGGACCAGACCATCTACGAATTCCGGGGCGCCAAACCCGAATTCATCCTACGCCGATTCATCGACGAGTTCGAAAGCCCGCTGGAACAGACCCTGAGCTACACCTTCCGCTACGGCCACCGGGTGGCACTACTCGCCAACCACCTGATTCACCATAACACCGGCCGCAAGGACGTGCTCTGCCATTCCCACCCGACCACACCGGGCACAGAAGTGAGCTTGCATCGCAGCGACAGCGATGCCGATCAGGTGTTGAAGATCCTGCAAAACCAGACGGATGAACAGAACAACCAGAGCGCCATCCTGTTCCGGGTCTGGAGCCAGAGCGTGCCCATTGAACTGAAACTGCTGGCCCGGCAGATTCCCTACCGCATCGATGCCGGCAAGGGCGCGCTGTTCAGCCGGGAAGTGCAGGCCATCACCGCCCTGCTGATGATCGTGACCGGTCGACTGAAACAGCTGCCGGACCTGGACCGCCTGGAGCTGGCGCGCCAGATCCTGCGCTTTCCCCACGTGGGCCTGAAAGAACCGGAGCTGGAAAATCGGGCCCAGTTCCTGGCCAGCTTTGACGGCGACTGGCACGAGCGCCTGCTGGCCATGGATTTCGACGCCCTGGCGCCCATGGCCGCCCGCAAACTGCGCAAGCTCGGCGAAGTGCTGGGCCAGTTGCGCAGCTATAAGGGCCCGGTGGCGGGATTGATCAGCGTCTACGCCGAGCACACCGACCTGTACGAGGGCATCCGCAGCCTGGCACTGACCCACGACGCCGCCGAGGAGCGCATCGACACCGTCCAGGGCTTTCGGGATTACCTGAAAAGCCTCGACGTGGACGCCGCCGGCGCCATCGAACACCTGCACACCCTGAAACAGCAGGCTGGCGAGCAGCGCGACCACGGCGTGCTGCTGTCCACTATCCACCGCACCAAGGGGCTGGAATGGCCGGTGGTGATCATTCCAGGACTACAAGAGAAATACCTGCCCTACAGCCCCCGCCCCACGGAGAATACCCAGGCGATTCTGGAGAGTGAGCGGCGACTGCTTTATGTAGGCATGACCCGAGTGAAACACAACCTGCACCTGGTCACCCGCCCCGAAAGCGCTCGCCCGCACCTGGACGGGGAACAGGGCCCGAGCCGGTTTGTGGCGGAAATCTGCTTCGAGTTGTGCCAGGAGCTTGGCACACACCTTGAAAATCGGGCCTCGTCGGATTCGCAAGCCTTGCCCCTGCAAGCCGCTATCACGCCTGTCAGCCAACGTTATGCCGAGCGCGACGGCGTCGCCCTGGAAGGTCAGCACCAGCCCGATGTCTCACCCCAAACGCCAGTTTGGCAGCACAAACGGGTGCAACACGCGGTCTTCGGTGCCGGCAAGGTACTGGGGGAGGATCAGATATCATTCGAAGTGCAGTTTGATCAGGGCGACACGCTGAATTTCAGCAAGAAAAGTGCGCACCTGTATTTCTCTCTGCCGGACATCCCGGCCGATGAGTAACACCCCAAGCCACACCGGCGTCAGCGCTTGCGCTTGACCGCGTCCAGCAACAGGTTCCGAGGCGTCAGGGCACGTTCACAAAAGGTGCCCAGCCGCACGGTATAGCCCTGCTCTTCCAGAAACAGCGCGTAATCCAACACCAGCCAGAGTTCCAGTGGCCGACGGAACACATGGCGTAGCAGCTCCAGCCGTCGCACCTGTTGCCATAGGCGTTCGCCCTCGGCCAGCCAATGCGCCCAGTCCACCGAGGCCGGCAACGCCAGTCCCTTCTTATCGGCTGCCCAGCGGCAAAAGGCTTCAAAATCTTCCCTGTTCAGCCATCCCGGGTGCGACGGCACAGGCAAATACTCGTCCACACCACCCAGCTCTCGCTGCAGGGCGTCAAAGCCCAGGCGCCAGGCACGAACCTTTGCCGACTGCCGCCGCTCCCGGGCCGGAGCCGTCACCGTCTCCTGAACCGCCAGTTTCAGGACACCGGTGTCGACAACCAGCCGGTTTTCCTGATGCCCGACAAAGCGGGACAGGGGCTGATGAACAGGTGCACGGGTACGCTGATAACAACAGGGCGAGAGCACCAGCCGGGGTGCGTGGGCCTCAGTACCCCGCACCAGCCATTGCCGGTGCAAATCGCCACAGGCGTGCAGGGCCACACCCTGGTAACCATCTGGCCAGTGGAGGTCTGAAGCCATCACATCCTGTTGCCGGATCGTGACCGGGTCCCGGTAGTGATCCGCCAGCCGGTTGCCATCGGCCACCAGTGCCGGATCCCATTCAAACCCGGTCACCGGCGTTGCGCCCTGCCCGGCCAGTGTTCTGGCCAGATGGCCCTTGCCACAGCACCAGTCCAGCACCGGCCCGTTCAACGGGCTGGCCGCGGCGGTGAAGGCGCCGGCCTGCAGCCGTTTACGCCCCGGCATGTCCACGGCCCGGATCTCGGGCAAGGTGGTTTGGTCGGCGGGCTGCTCGCCGGCCAGGGAGGGCAACTGCACCAGTTCCGGCCACGAGGCCAGTTCGGGCAGGTAGCGGGAGGCTTGCGCGGCGAATGTCGCCGGGTGGTCCTGCCAGTACTCGCAGTCATCTTCCGGCAAGCCCAGCAACCATTCCGCCAGCTCCGGAGCCTCAGTCAGCCACTCGGGATTGGGCTGGCTGAAGGGCACTGGTCGCCAGAAGGTTTCGTGCTGTTTTAACCAGCCATCCAACTGCTGCCAGCGGTGAGCCAGGTCCGACTCATGGCCTTCGGTGACAGGTGACGGCATGCTCAAAAACGATCCGCCCGGAACGGATCGATCGGCACCGCTGGGTCCTCGCCATCAATCACCTGGGCAATCACCGCTGCGCTGCCGGCGGACAGGGTCCAACCGAAGGTGCCGTGGCCGGTGTTCAGGTACAGGTTGTCCCGCCCCGCCCGACCAATAATCGGCGGACCGTCCGGGGTCATCGGGCGGAAACCGGTCCAGCTTTCCACATCAGTCAGATCCGCACAGCCGGGATAGCGGGATTGCACGGATTTTCGAATAGTCGCCAGCCGGGCTTCGGGGATATCCCGGTTGAAATCGGCCAGCTCGACAAAGCCCGTGGCGCGCAGGCGGTTGCCCAGGCGCGTGGAGACCACCTTGTAGTGGTCGTCGTGAATGGTGCTCGCTGGTGCCTTTTCGGGGTCGCTCAGTGTGGCCGTAATGCTGTAACCCTTCACCGGGTAGATGGAAATATCCACCCCCAGCGGGCGTACCAGCTCTGGCGACCAACAACCGGCACAAACCACCACCGCATCGGCGTCCAGGGTTTCAGACTGACCGTCGGCATTTTTCAGGTAAACCCCATGCACCCGACGATGGTCCGCCACCAGGCTTTTCACCTCCACCTGGTACCGGAAGGTCACGCCCAGATCCTCACACACCCGGGCCAGTTCCCGGGAGAACAGGTGACAATCACCGGTGCCATCGGTGTCGTAGCTGAGCGCGCCATACAGCGGGCCGGAGCCGGTCATGCCCGGCTCGGCTTCCCGGACCTGCTCGGGGGTCAGCAGGCGGGCCTCGATGCCCATCTCGGTCAGCAGCTGGTGCAGCTCGCGATAATCTTCCATGGCCTCGGGCGTGCTGGCCAGATGCAGCAAGCCCTTATGGGCTCCGTCAAACTGCAGGTCATGCTCCTGCTCCAGCGCCAGAAAGCGCTCCCGGCTGTGGATGCCCAGGCGCAGCATGGCCCGCTTGTTCAGACCAAACAGCCCCGGAGCCGTGGCGTAACGGAAGGTGGCGAACAGGAACTTCAGCGCCGCCAGCGACGGCGGCATCCGCAGTTTCAGCGGGCCATCGGTTTTCACCAGCCAGGGCAACGCCTTGAACATGATGTGCGGATCAGCCCAGGGATACACCACACCATAGGAGCGCTGGGCCGCATTGCCCTTGCTGGTTTCATTGCCAGCCACCGGGTGGCGCTCCAGCACCGTGACGCTATGCCCCCGGCGCACCAGTTCGCGAGCGGTGGTCACACCGACCACGCCGCCGCCCAAAACCACAATATGCATAGCCTGCCTCCGTTAACGACACCCGCTGTTGCGGGTGGATATACCCAGCTTAGCTGACTCCGTTTTTCGCCAACAGTTCACGGTACTCGGCCAACACATCCGGGTGTTCTTTCGGGTACTCCGGCGCCAGCGTTTTCAGTTTGGCGGCCACCAGGGCGGCAATAATCGCCCGGGCCTGAGGTTTGCGGTCGCCTGGAATCATGTACCAGGGATTCTCCTCGGTATGGGTAGCGGCCAGCGCCTCTTCCGCATAGGCCTGGTAAACCTCGCGCTTTTTCCAGCCTTCGATGTCGGATGGATCGAATTTCCAGCGCTTGCGCGGTTTGTCCAGACGCTTGAGAAGCCGGCGCTTGTGCTCGTCTTTCGACATGTTCAGCCAGACTTTCATCACACAGGTGCCCTCACTGGCCAGGTGATGTTCAAATTCCCGGATGGCGCGGTACCGGGCTTCCCAGTCGTAGGTTTCCACATCCCGCACCGGCCAGACCCGTTCACCAATCACCGCCTCATGATGACTGCGATTGAACGCCACCATCTGGCCATAGGCGGGCAGGTACGGCGTCACCCGCCAGAGAAAATCGTGAGCGCCTTCCACCGAGTTGGGCCGGCTGAACGACCAGGCGTGAAACCCGCTCGGGTCGGCATAGGTGGCCAGGGTACGAATCAGGCTGTCCTTGCCACTGGTATCGGGGCCGTGAATCACCAGCAGGAGTCCCTGCTTCTGATTGGCCCAGAGCCGGCGCTGGTACTCGCCAATATCCTCCAGGCTGGCTTCAAGTTTCGGCACTTTCCGGTCGTCATCCAGCAGGGTGGGATAGTTGTCGAATCCGGGTTTGGTGGGGTCCAGAAACCAGGATTTCGCAAATGCCGAATATTTCATCAAGGAAACTCCCTATCGCTATCTTTAGAATGAGGCTTGGGCCAAACTGATACAATGCGCCCTGAAAACGTACACAATAACATTCCAGACGCTGAATTTTTTGACCCGAGCATTTGTACATGAGTAAAAAACGTCGCGAGATCCCTGTATTCGATCACCCGATCATCGAGACCCACTGCCATCTGGACTATCTGAAAGACCGGCCACTGGCGGAAACCCTGGAGCGCACCCGGCAAGTTAACATTGAAAGGGTCATTACCATTGCCGTGTCCCCGGAAAACCTGGCCACCGTGCGCGAACTCAGCCAGCTGGAACCCTGGATCTATGGTACTCAAGGCATTCACCCGCACGACGCAGAGAGTTATTCAGACACGGTGGAAGAAGAGATCCGCGCCCACGGCCGGGATGAGAAGATCGTCGCCATCGGTGAAATCGGCCTGGATTATTTCTACGACAACGCCGACCGTAACGTGCAAAAATCCGTGTTCCGCCGCCAGCTTCAGATCGCCAGCGAACTGGACCAACCAGTGGTGATCCACAGCCGCGAAGCCGATGAAGACACCATCCGCATCCTCGGCGAATTCGAGGACACCCTCAAGCGCCGGGGCGTGATCCACAGCTTCACCTCAGGCCCCGAACTGGCGCAATACGCACTGGATAATGGTTGGTGCCTGGGCTTTAATGGCATCACCTCGTTCAACAAGGCGGAGAACGTGCGGGACATTGTCCGCATGGCGCCTATTGAGCAAATCCTGCTGGAAACCGATTCGCCATTCCTCACCCCCGTACCCTACCGTGGCCGTGAGAATGCGCCTTTCTATCTGCCCTTCGTGGCGGAAAAAATTGCCGAGGTAAAGGAGCTACCGTTGGAAAAAGTCATCAGCCAGACCTATGAAAACAGCCTGAAAACCTTCTTCGCGTAGAACCATGGCATGATCAAGCGCATCCCCGTTTCTGCGTTGAAGGTTGGCATGTACATCACCGACCTTAACAACGACTGGATCCCTCACAACCAGACGCGCAAGAAAGGCGTGATCCGGCGCGAGGAAACCATCGAGAAGATCCGGTTAATGGGGGTGAAACACGTCTACATCGACGCCAGCAAGGGCCTCGATTGCCAGGACGCCGAACCGGCAGTAGAGGTAGACCAGCGCAACGAAGCCGCTCTGGAGCGGGCCGGCGAGCTGACGCCTGCCTTGCGGTCCCAGATCGACCTGGCGGATGAAATGGTCAAGGCCCAACGGGTTCACGCCCAGGCCCAGGGCCTGGTCAGCGAGTTCATGCATCACATGAAGATGGGGACCGCCATTGAAGTGGCCCCCATCCACCAGCTCGCCGACGAACTGCAGTGCTCGGTGCTCAGAAACGCCAATGCCCTGAGCTGCCTGGGGCGAATTCGCGAAAAAGACAATTACCTGCTGGAACACTCGGTCAACCTGAGCGTGCTCATGTCCCTGTTTGGCAGCCACCGGGAACTGTCCCGGGACGTGCTGCACCAGACCATTGTCGGCGCCCTGCTGCACGACATCGGCAAGATACTGACCCCGGACGAAATCCTGCACAAACCCGGCCGGCTGACCGCCGAGGAATTCGCGGTCATGAAAATGCACGCCCGCTATTCCCGAGACATTCTCGCCAGCACCGAAGGCATCGGCGAAATCGCCCTGCTCACGGCGGCCCAACACCACGAAAAGCTGGACGGCACGGGCTACCCCGAGGGACTCAAGGGCCCGGAGATCAGCGAATACGGGCGCATGGTGGCGATCACCGATGTCTACGATGCCATTACCGCCGACCGCGTCTACCACAAGGGCATAACCCCGGTGCAAGGCCTGAAGAAGCTGCTGGAATGGAGCGGCGACCACCTGGACCCGGTACTGGTCAAGGAATTCATCCGCTGCATTGGCCTGTACCCGATTGGTTCGCTGGTGCTGCTGGAAAGTGGTCGGCTTGGCGTTGTGGTTGAAACCAATGAAGACGACCAACGGCTGCCGGTGGTCCGGGTGATGTATCACACGCGCTTCCGCCAGCCCATTACCGTGCAAACCCTTGACCTCTCGCGGCCCGGTAATCAGGATCGAATCGTAAAGGCGGTTGATCCGGCAGACTACAAGCTGGACATCCGAAAATTCCTGGCCTGACCCCACAAGGCACTGTTTCCTGTCAGGCTTACGGACGAGCAACCCGGTAACAGGTAACAGGTAACAACAGATGATTTCATCGATTTTCCAGATCCTTGGCGGCCTGGCGCTGTTCATGCTGGCCATGGAAATGATGACCAATGGCCTGAAGAACGCCGCCGGCTCCCAATTACGACACCTCCTGGGGCACTGGACCAAAACACCGCTGAGGGGGTTGGCGGCCGGCGCCATCATCACCGGTATCGTGCAACATTCCGGCGCGGTGACCGTGGCCACCATCGGTTTTGTGAACGCCGGCCTGCTGACCCTGAAACATTCCCTGGGCGTGATTTTTGGCTCGAATATCGGTACCACCATGACCGGTTGGCTGGTCAGCCTGGTGGGCTTTGGCTTCAAGATCGAAGCCATGGCACTGCCACTGCTGGCCGCCGGGGTGGGCCTTCGTATGATCAGCCGGGTGCCCCGCAACCAGTTCCTGGGGGAAGCTCTGGCGGGCTTTGCCCTGTTCTTCCTGGGCCTCTCGATCCTCAAGACCGCCCTGGAGGCTGCTGCGGGCGGGTTTACCGGTGGTGGCATGATCAGCAGCGACTACGGGCTGCCTATGTTCCTGCTGATTGGCCTGGTGGCCACCATTCTGACCCAATCTTCCAGCGCTTCCCTGGCGATTGTGCTAACAGCCGCGGCCGGCGGTCTGATTTCACTGCACGATGCCGCCGCAGCGGTGATCGGTGCCAACCTGGGTTCCACCTCCACTGCGGCACTGTCCGCTATCAGGGCGACAGCAAACGCGCGCCGCCTGGCGGTGGGCCACATCCTGTTCAACCTGGTGACGGGCGCCATCGCGTTGTTGATCATGCCGCTGATGCTCTGGACGGTGGCCCGGGTCACCAACCTGCTGGAACTGGAGTCCAACCCGGCGGTGTCCCTGGCCATCTTCCATACGCTGTTCAACGTGTTGGGCGCCGCTGTCATGCTGCCCTTCACGGCACCGTTTGCCCGTTTCCTGGGACGCCTGTTTCGCAGCAAGGAAGAGGACAACGCCGAACCCCGGTATCTGGATGACACCCTGATCACCACGCCGGAGCTGGCCATTGGCGCGGTGGATCAGGAGATGAAACGGTTGATCCGGCATACTCGAGGGCTGTTGCGGGTCTGCCTGGACCGGGAAGGGCTCAATGAAGCACAGATCAACCCAAAGACCGACGCCATTCGCAGCCTTAATGCCGCCATCACGGATTACATCGGCCGATTGAATGCCGAAAAAATGCAGATCTCGATTGTTGAAGCCCTGGCCATCAGCCTGCGTACCTGTCGATACCTGTCGGAAGCCACCAATCTTGCTCCACAGCTGTTGGCGATGCGACGGCTTTGTGAGCGAACTGAATTTGCAAGTCTGGAGTCGTTGCACCACCAGTATCTGGACACGCTCAGAGAATTGGTGGGGGCGGAAGAACCGTCACCGGAACTGATGAGCCGGGCCGAACAGGCCTACCAGGATCTGAAAGCACAGACCCTGCAACTGATGGTGCGTCATACCAGTGCCGCCGGCCCGGGCGGGGAAATGCTTGATGCCCTGAGTGGCATTCGCCGAATGAGCGACCAATGGGGCAAGTCTCTGCACTGGCGTTCAGCCACCGATTACCTGAACAAAGAGCACGGGCACCACCACGATTACGACAGGTTTTCCGAAAACCCACAGTAACGGTTGCGCCCCTCGCGCTTGGCCTGGTACATGGCCTGGTCTGCCTGGCGGAGTAATTGGTCAGCATCCAGTTCCTCCGGCTGCGGATACAGGGTGTAGCCGACACTGACCGACACCGCCACGCTGTGGTCAGCCACCCAGGCTGGCTCCACCACGACAGCCAGCAGTCGGTCCAGTAGAGCCTCCAGAGCTTCATCACCATCCACATTGACGGCAATGGCGGCGAATTCATCACCACCCAGGCGCGCCAGGGTATCCTCCTCACGCAGGACCGTGCGCATTCGACGTCCCATTTCGATCAGGAGCTCATCGCCGGCATCGTGCCCGAAGGCATCGTTGACCGGTTTGAACTCGTCCAGATCTATGTAGATCACCCCCAACTGGTACCCATGGCGGCGAGCCTGGGCCATGGACTGATGCAGGCGCTCGGCAAACAGGACCCGGTTGGGCAGTCCGGTCAGGGCGTCATAGTGAGCCATGGTACGCAGCTGCTTTTCCGACTCCTTGAGACGGGTGATATCACTGAAGACGCCCACAAAATGGGTCAACTCTTTGTGTTCGTCGAAGACACTGCTCAATGTCAGGTTCAGTACCAAACGGCGTCCTTCCCGGCTACGGCTACGGAACTCACCAGTCCAGACACCGTGCTTACGCGCGGCAATCAATATGGCGCTGCCCTCGTCGATGGGCATTGGCGGCAAGCTGCCAATACATTCCTGGCGGTCCCGTCCTGTGATCTGCTGGTAGGCATCGTTCACATCAATCACCACACCATGACTGTCGGTGATGAAAATGGCCTCCCGGGCATTCTCAAACACCCGAACCGCCAGACGCATGCGCTCCTCGGCTTCCTTGCGGCGGGTAATGTCGTACCAGGAGCACAGCACGGCGGGGGTATCAAAGCCATAGACGTAGACCGGCGCCAGGGTCATATCCACCCAGACTTCCGAGTTATCGGAGCGAAGGTAGACCCATTCGGTGGTCACCATGTCTCCCAACTGAACCCGTCGTAACAGGGCATCGAGCTTCTGGGAGGCGATCTCGCCATCCGGCTGGATGGACTGGGAGAACGCCGCCAGGCCCTTGCCCAGAAACGAAGCTTCCGAGGTATAACGCAGCAGGTCCACGGCGGCCCGGTTACAGTCGACCAGCTCCGAGCCGTCCAGCATCAGCATGGGCTGCGGCCAGCCGGCAATCAGCTCCCGCTGGCGTCGCTCTTCCTGCGCCAGTTGGCGACGCTGCCGCCCCAACCACACAGTGGTCAACACCAGCAATGCCAGCAAAATGCCGACCGTCAGAACCCAGCCCCGGTACTGATTCAGTACATCCAGCCAGGTTACCCGCGGGCTCTGGTCATAGGGCGCCACGCGCAGGGCCCGGGCCAGATCTTCCACCGACTGGTAGTCCGCCGGTGGCGCAAAACCCGCCAATCCGGCCGCCCTGGCCGCGGGGTCGCCAGGTTCCAACGCATACAATGCAGATGCCACCCGCCGAACCACACGGGAATCCACGTGGGGCAAAGCTACCAACGGCCATTCGGGATACAGCCGGGTTGAGACCTGGAACGGGTAACCCCGAAGGTCCTGGGGGTTGATCACTTTCAAGGTCTCCGCCAGATCCGGATTGTCCAACAGACGGTCCTCGAGAACCCCGGTACGGATGAATCCCACATCGGTGTCGCCACTGACCACCGCGCGAATGACCCGGTCATGATTACCGAGGTAGATCACCTTGCTGCTACGGCGAACTTTGACGCCCGCCGATTCCAACTCCAGGGCCGGCGCCTGGTAACCGCCCAGAAAATGCGTACCTGGAGCGGCAACGGTGGCATTTTTCAGGTCCTCCAGGCGGTTGATATCGTCCCGATCCGCACGGGTGATGATCACGCCCCCGATGCTGCCTGTCGTCTGGCCATGCCAGTCCCGAAGGAGCGTGGCCAGTACTCCGGTCAAACTGCGCTCACTGCGAATCAACAGAAAATGGCTGGGATTGGTCAGGAAAAAATCAACCTGGTTGGCCGCAATTGCACGGCTCATGGACTCCTGGTCCTGGACAACCAGTCTGAACCGAAGGCCCGTCCTGTCACTCAAGTATTCCGTGAGCGGCCGGTATTGCTGTTGCATGGCCGACTGTGGCCGGTACGCCAGTACCGAGAGAACAATGGCATCTTCCTGCGTCTGGGTCTGGGCCTGCACACCGGCCCCTCCGAGGGTCAGCGTCAGACTCAGGAGGGATATCGCAAGACGCTGAAGGCATCGACCGGCTTTCATGAGAAGTCCTCCGGCAGGTAGTCACGGCTGGGCAGGTTTTCCAGGTCAGGCATTCGCTGAATCAGCCCCTCCCGGGCCAGGATCTTGCCAAGGCGCCGAGCAATGGTTTCCACCCGACCTCCCGGTGCAAGGTAACGACGGTTTGCAGACACTTCGGGCAGCATGACAGTAGCCATAGCCTGACGGACCGATTCGGGGGAGACATCCTGGCGGGTGGCAATCCGGTACACCGCATCGTGACGGTTGCGCACCAGGTGCTGGAGTCCACGGAAATGCGCCTTCACCAGGGCGGCAACAGCCTCCGGTTGCTGCTCTTCGGCCTTACGCGTCACCACCAGCAGATCGAAAATGGTGTCCGGTATTTCGCTGCTGTCGAACAGAGCCACGGCACCGGCCTGGGCGAGGCGGGAAGCCACCGGCTGATAACACACCGAAGCATCGATTTTGCCTTGGTTCCAGGCCTCCAGGTGCTGGTTGGCCGGCAGGTCGATCACCGACACCTGGTCACTGCGTAATCCGGCCTCTTCAAGCATGGCAAACAGCATGACGCCAGAGACACCGCTTAGCTCGACGGCAATGGACCGACCAGCCAGATCCGCCAGGTTGTTGATTTCGGGGCGGGCCATGACCACGTCCGCCCCCACCGACACATCCGCGACAGCCACTGCCCGAACCGGCACGCCACCGGCCTGAACCCTCAGGGCTTCGTCGAGTGTCAGGGCGGCCGCATCCAGCTCTCCAGACAGCATGCCGTTCAGGGAATCCTGGGAACTCTGGCCTTTGACCAGTTGTACGTTGGCGGGCAACCAGCCGAATTCGTCGGCCAGATACAGCGTTTCATACCCAATCCATGGATGAACGCCCGTGCGCAGTGGCTGCTTTTTAAAACAGCCTGCCAGGCTGGCCGAGGCGGCGACAGCAAGCGACAGCTGCAGAAAGTGACGGCGGTGCATTCATTTGCTCCCGGCGGCGTGACAAAAGGCAATCGTGAAGATAACAGCGTCTTGCCACTATACCGCACTGTGGAGCGAGGGCGGTGCATTGAATCAATTAATCCGATGTTTCGCCACGATCAACCCAGGGACAGAAACACACCCATTAATACCGGCGACAAAAATGACAACAAAAAACCCGAGGCAATGGCCACCGGCACACAGGCCAGGCCACCAGAGCTGCGTATCACCGGCAGGGTGAAGTCCATGGCCGTGGCCCCACCGTAGCCAATGGCAACCGCAGGGCGGCGAGTAATGACCAGCGGGATCATGGCCAGGGCAATGATTTCCCGGATCACATCGTTGAGAAACGCCACACCGCCCCAGGCCGGGCCGAGGGCATCGCCAATCACGATACCGGACAGCGAATACCAGCCAAAGCCGGAAGCCAGGGCCAGCGCCTGGTACCAGGGCACCTCCAGCCAGGGAATGAGCACCAGCCCCGCCAACAGGGAACTGAGCATCAATACCAGGGCAATCCCCAGCCCCTGGCGGTTCATCAACAGCTTACGCAATGACAAACCGGCGTTGCGCAGTTGCAGGCCGATCAGGAACAGCAGCAGCATCAGTGCCCCGGTGGCGACATCATCCACCATGGGCAGCTTTGCAAACAGGAAGTAGCCCAGCAGGGCACCCGCCAACACCGCCAGCAATGGCTTGAGCCCGGCCAGGAACAGCCGGCGATAACCCGGACGAACGTCGGACTCTGACGGCGGCAGCCTCATCGGTTGCCAGCGGTGAAACAGCCACAAGCCAGCGACATTGGCCAGCAAAAGAACAAAGACCAGCCCCAGGACCTGACCGGCCATGGCGGTTAGCTGATCCAGAAGGCCGTCCATTTGCCCCAACCCGAGGCCCAGCAACGCCAGGATGAAATACACCAGCCCTTCAACGGTGTAATGAATCACCGTCATCAACCGACGGTTGGAGAGGGCGAAGGCAAAACCAAGAAACAATGGCGCCAGGATCAGCAATGCACCAGTCAGCATAACGGCGTCCGCAGCGGGTGAGGAATGGCCAGATCAGTGCAGATTCTGGCCGGAACGGTCCTGCACCAGAACCCAGGGCGCGATCACCACGGCCCAGAGTTCGGCGTTGCGCTCATACCAGGCACGGGCCAGGTCCGGCGACACCTCGCCCACCTGGCCATTGCCCAGCCAGTGTTCAAACTGAGCTTTGTTGTCAGCCGACAGTTGTGTGGCCACGTTCAGCAGATCCAGTTTCGGCGCCACCCGCACCACCTGGCCGCGGGCGTAGTAAGTCTGCAGCTCGTGCCAGTGGATACGGGAGGTTTCCAGATTGAGTTTGGCTTTGAGTTCTTCCGGGGACTCGGGGGATGACATGACGACCTCGATAAACCAGTGTTAATGTAGCCAGTGTTCAAAGCGCGCCAGACTAACCGAAATCGCCGCGTTACGCACCCTCACGACCGGCCAACAACTCCCGGATCTGATCACCCAGGGTCATGGGGTCAAAGGGTTTGGGTATCACACCAATCGCGCCCATCGCCCGATATTCTTCCATCTCTTCAGGCTGCAGGCGGGCGGTCATGAACACCGCCGGTACCGGCAGACCCCCCGGGCGTTCCTGCAAGGCGCGCAAGGTCTCCGGGCCGTCCATGCCGGGCATCATGACATCCAGCAGCACCAGGTCCGGCTGAAAATCATCCACCTGTTCCAGCGCCTGCTGACCGGATTCGCACAGGCGCGCCTCGAAACCGGCAACATCCACCAGGGCCAGTTCCGCCACTGCCCGGATATCCGGGTCATCCTCCACATACAGCACACGACCAACCGATTGACTGGACACTCCCTTCACTCCTCGGCCTTGCTGGCGACATGAACGCCCAATCGATCCAACAGGATCTGGCAGGCTTCCTCTTCCTGACGGCCTTCGGCAATCAGGGCAGCTGCGCGCATGATCAGCCGATCATTACGAACCGCATCCTTTTGCAGGTAGTGCACGGAGCCAATCAGCTCCCGCAAATCCAGAGACAGCCGCCACTGGACTTTCAGGCGGTTGCCATAAGGCTGGGCCCAGTCTCTAAGGCACTGATCAGCCATGCCTTCTTCCAGCTGACCACCTTTGGCAATGTACTGGTTGATCACGGAAATGACCGCCAGCTCCCCCACCCGGCTCAACAGTCCGGCTTTCTGGAACATCACCGGCGGCTTTTTCATGGAAATGGCAATCCGCTGGGCCTCACGGCCGACTTTTAACGCCTGCTCCTGATGTTTTTCCGCCAGTTCAACCAGCTCCGGCGACTTGAGTTGGCGCCCCACATCCAGCGACAGCGCCAGAGCCTGATTCAGGGCCATGGACACGCCCATCAGATTAATCGCATCTTTCAGGGTTTCCACCGGCTTGCCGGTGCGGCGAAATGAACTGCCGTTCGCCACATCCAACAGACGGGTCGTCAGGGCCGGCTGCTCGCGCCAGCGCTCGGACAGCTGGGCCGGCGACAGCTCGTCGGCTCGCTCTATCAAGGCGAGGATCTCGGCGGGGTCCTGTTCCCCCGGCAGCTGAATGACATGCTCCAGTGATTCCGTGAGCATCGCCTGCAGGTCCAACTCCTCGGCAGGCACCGGCCCGGGCTCGATCAGCGCCGCCAGGCGCTCATGAACCATTTCGACACTGAACGGCTTGGTGATGTAGCCATTGATGCCGTAATGGGCCGCTTTCAATACCGAATCCCGGTCCGAGCGACCCGAAACCATGACAATCGGCAATTCCCGATCACGGCCTCGCAGGTGGCGAACCAATTCCAGGCCGGAGCCGTCCGGCAGGTTCCAGTCGGTAATCACCAGGTCCAGGTGCTGTCGGCCTGTTTCCGCGATGGCCTCTTCCAGAAGGAGAAACTTTTTCACCAGTGCACCGGGATAGGCACTGGCGATCACAGTCTCCAGCAACTCCGCTACCAGCTCATCGTCTTCAAGTACCAATACGTTCATACATGGGGGTCCAGCAGAAATACGTCACTCATCACCAGCCACGGTGACGCCATTACGCCCGGCACGTTTACGTTGATACAGTGCCTGGTCAGCCGCATCGACGGCATCATCTCCCACACTGTGATCGTTAATGGCCGCCACCCCGGCCGACAGGGTGACACCAAACGTTTCCTGATTGCAGTTGAACGTCAGTTGCCCAAACGCCTCGGCAATCTCGGTGAACAGGCGGCGGGCGGCTTCGGTATCACAGTGCGGTAGCACCACCAGAAATTCCTCGCCACCGTACCGGCCAATCATGTCGGTTTCACGCAGACGGTTCCGCAAGGTATTGGCCAGTGCCTTGATAACCACATCACCACACCGATGACCATAGGTATCGTTAATCTTCTTGAAGTGGTCCAGATCCACCATCACCGCGCTCGCGGCGTGACCATCCCGGCGACAACGGGCCAGCTCCTTTTCCACTTCCTGCTTGATCAGTGAGTGTTTCAGCAGGCCGGTCAGGCTGTCCCGGTTCATCAGCTGGAACAGCTGTCTAGCCCTAAAACAGCGAATCAGTACCGCACGCACCAGATAAGTATCTGACACCGGCTTCATCAGGAATTCATCGGCGCCCCGGGACAAGGCCTCCAATTGGCTATCGGGATCATCCTCCGATGACAGATAGATGATCGGCAGGCTCAGCCATTGAGGGTCAAAACGCACCATTCGTGCCAGAGTCACACCGGAATAATTCTCTAACTGTACGTCCATGAGAAGAATGTCCGGCTGAAACGATGACAACTCTGACATCAATTGCGTCGGATGTTTCACCCACAGCACGTCGATGCCAGCCGCTCGCAGCACCAAACTATAGTGTTCGGCCAGCTCCGGATCATCCTCAACAAGCACAACACGCCCCTGCACCCGGGTGCTCCGTTCAAGCGCCAAATACTCAATACGCTCGGCCAATTCCGGCAGATCAGGTGACCAACTAAAGAAACCGTCAGCACCCAGGGCGGCTACCCTATAACGGCTGTCAAAAGACAGGTCTTCACTCAGGCAAACGACAGGAAGACGGCGCACTCGATCCGAAGCGCTGGCATCACGGGCCCGGATCACGCCGTCGATTCGTCCGGCCGCACACAAAATGACCGTGGCGGACGGTGGCTGTTCAGCCAGGGCGGCGATAAGCTCTCCGTCTGCTTCATGACGCACCTGGCAATCAAAGCCGTAGGCAGCCAAAGCATTATCGAGCCACTGGGGGTCGGTATTCCCAGCGGGCACAATCAGCACACTGACACACAGCCCATGACTACCTTCCGGCCGCTCAACGGAACTTGGCCCAGCCTCCTCATTTGTCACTTGTGCAGGTAAAGGCGGGCTTTCCAGCATGGTTCGAAGGGCCAGGATCTTTTCCACCGCCAGGCTGGAGGCCTCCTGCAGGTTGCCAGCCTCGGCTTTCGCTTCGAGCATGTTTTCCAGGCTCCGGGCCGCCTGCCCCAACTCCGGAAAACCAAAGGTACCCGCCGAGCCCGCCAACCGGTGCAGGCGGGAACAGACATCGGCCAGCACGGCGCCGTCCGCCCCTTCGCCTTCAAGCAGTTGTGCCCGTTGCTCCAGGGCTTTCAGATCGTCGGTGGCGCGCTCTGCGAAGCGCTTGCGCAATTCCGCCAGTCGCGATGACACATCACCGGAGGCTGCTGATACCATCGTAACTTTTCTACCCAATATCGATTCAGGTTGGTTGAAAAATCCTCTACTCTGCGATTCATAAAAACATGTTTGAACCGCTGGTGCCATTACCACTTGGGGGTACGATTGAAAAACCTGTCTTTCGGCAGTCGCTTTGCGCTTATTGCTGTCTGCAGCACGATACTGACCGTGGCCCTGCTGGCCACCACGGCCTACCAGCAATTGGTGGCCGATTTTGAAACGGTGCTGACCCAACGCCAGCAACTGGAAACAGAAACTTACGCCCGGCGCGTCAACCAGCGGCTGCAGGTTCGGCTGAGCGCCCTGGGCGCGCTGGCCTCGCAGATGACCGATGGCAAACAACTGCTGCCCATCGACACCCTGGAAAAGTTGCTCGACCGCCAGACCGTGCTCAAGGATTATTTTGACCTGGGGCTGATGGTGTTCGATAAAAACGCCGTGGCGATTGCCGAAGACCGCTATGTGGAAAACCGGCTGGGCACCTCCTACGCCGACCGCCCACACTTCAAGGCAGCGCTGAAGGATGAGATCCCCTACATCAGCCGCCCGATCGTCGGCCGTACCACCGACACACTTCTGATATCCTTCCTTTACCCCATTCACAGCAATGAGGGCGAGCTTCTGGGTTTTGCTGGCGGGATCATTGACCTGAACCACACCCAGCTACTACCCGAGCCCGGCGACCTGCTTGAGCATGCGGTCTTCCAGGTACTGGATACCAAGCACTTTACCCGGGTCGATTCGGTTTCCCACGACAACCTGACCCCCGAGCTGCCGCCGCCCGGGGAGTCCGCCCTGGTCGATGCTGCGCTCTCCGGCATCACCACCGGTGTCGTGAAAGATCAATCCGGCCAACGCTGGATCTACGCGACCCGACACCTGGAACGGGTCGGCTGGCTGTTCCTGCGCGCCGTGCCCTACGATCAGGCGCTGGCACCGGCCCGGGCCTCGTTCACCCAGTTCGTAACCATCAGTGTGATTGTACTGCTGGCCATGGCAATGCTGGTTCTGGGCCTGTCACGCACTGTCTCAAAACCGCTGGAGCAGATGGCGGCCAAAATGCGACGCATGACCGACCACATGGATAAACCCGGCCGCCTGAGAGAACAGGGCGCCCCGGAAATCCGCAGTGTGGCCCGGGCCTTCAATCAACTGATGGACGAGCGGGAGGCTCTGGATAAGCTGAAAAGCCACTTTGTCTCGAATGTCAGCCACGAACTGAGAACGCCACTGACCTCCATAAATGGCTCCTTGAAATTGTTGGCCTCGGGCAAGACCGGCGACCTGACGGATAAAGCCAACAATATGGTTCATGTGGCGCTGCGCAACAGTGAGCAGCTGCAACGCCTGATCTCCGATCTACTGGATTTCAACAAGGTGGTGGCCGGAGAACTGACCGTGCATCCCGAACCACTGACAGTGGCGGACGTACTCAAGGAAGCGGGCAGCGCCACGGCTTCCTACGCCGAGGCCCACAGCGTCCGCATCGAGATGGGCTCAATACCGGACGGCCAGGTTCTGGCTGACCCTCACCGGGTTCGACAGATACTGGATAATTTCATCAGTAACGCCTGCAAATTCGCTCCTGCGGGAACGACCGTTACCCTTTCAGCCGAACGGGAAGAGAACGAGCGGATCCGCCTGATCGTGGCCGATCAGGGAGCAGGCGTGCCCGAGCACTTCCTCGCCCGATTGTTCCAGCGCTTCGCCCAGGCGGAGTCGCATTCCAGCCGGGCCAAGTCCGGCACCGGATTGGGGCTGGCCATTTGCCAGGAGCTCGCCCACCTGATGGGTGGCGAGGTGGGGTATTACTACCGCAACGGTGCCCATTTCTGGGTGGCACTGCCCAACGTAAAAGATGACTAAAGCGCTCGGGCAGACACAACAAAGCCGGCGAAAACGCCGGCTTTGTTGGTTCGCTGCAGCAAGTTAACAATCAGGCCTTCTTCAGCATTTCCCGCACCACATAGTGCAGGATACCGCCATGCTTGAAGTAAGTAGCCTCATTCGCCGTATCGATCCGTGATTTCAGCTCGCAGCTTTCGGTGGACCCATCCTTGTAGGTCACGGTCATGGTCAGGGTCTGGCCCGGCGTGATCTCGCCAGACAGCCCCTCGATGCTGATGGTTTCTTCACCGGTCAGCTTCAGGCTCTTGCGATCCGTGCCTTCCGGGAACTGCAGGGGCATCACACCCATGCCGATCAGGTTGGAACGGTGAATCCGCTCGTAGGATTCCGCCACCACGGCTTTCACGCCCAGTAGGCGAGTGCCCTTGGCGGCCCAGTCCCTGCTTGAGCCGGTGCCGTATTCCTTGCCGGCAATGACCACCAGCGGCGTGCCCTCTTCCTGGTACTTCATGGCGGCGTCGTAGATGGGCATTTCCTCCCCGTCGGGCACGTATTTGGTGAAGCCACCTTCCACGTCGTCCAACATTTCGTTCTTGATACGCACGTTGGCGAAGGTGCCGCGCATCATCACTTCGTGGTTACCCCGGCGTGAACCGTAGGAGTTGAAGTCTTTCGGGTCCACGCCCTGCTCCTGCAGGTACTTGCCGGCAGGCGTATCAGGTTTAAAGGAACCGGCCGGGGAAATGTGGTCGGTGGTCACCGAATCCCCCAGCATGGCCAGGATGTGCGCGTCCTTGATGTCCTCGATGGGCTCCGGTTCTTCCTTCAGACCCTCGAAGAACGGCGGGTGCTGGATGTAAGTGGACTTGTCGCTCCACTCGTACACCTTGCTCTCCGGCACCTTGATGGACTTCCAGGTGTCGTCGCCCTCGAACACCTCGCCGTATTCCTTGCGGAACATGTCGGTCTTCACTTTCTCAACCGCTTCGGCGATTTCCGCCTGACTCGGCCAGATGTCGCTCAGGTATACCGGGTTGCCATCCTTGTCCTCGCCCAGCGGGTCCTGGCTCAGGTCCATCCGCACGTTGCCAGCCAGGGCATAGGCCACCACCAGGGGCGGCGACGCCAGCCAGTTGGTTTTCACCAGCGGGTGCACCCGGCCTTCGAAGTTACGGTTGCCAGACAGCACCGAGGCCACGGTCAGATCACCATCGTTGATGGCTTTTTCCACCGGCTCCGGCAGCGGGCCGGAGTTACCGATACAGGTGGTACAACCATAACCCACCAGGTTGAAGCCCAGTTTGTCCAGGTCTTCCTGCAGGCCGGCCACTTTCAAGTAGTCGGTCACCACCTTGGAACCCGGGGCCAGGGAGGTCTTCACCCAGGGTTTGGTGTCCAGCCCCTTTTCCACCGCCTTCTTGGCCATCAGGCCGGCGGCCATCATTACGCTGGGGTTGGAGGTGTTGGTGCAGGAGGTAATGGCGGCAATCACCACGGCCCCCGGATCCAGGCGGGTCTTCTCGCCCTTCATATGCAGGGGCTGACTGGCCGGATGCTCGAAGTACGCATCTTCGGCACCAACGGCGGTGCCGCCGCCTTCCGACTCCAGTTTCTCGGTCCCGTTGGACGGCGAGCCCTCGGCAGTTTCCATCAACAGCTCGAACGAGCGCTTCATGTTTTTCAGCGCGACACGGTCCTGCGGGCGTTTCGGGCCAGCCAGGCTGGCTTCCACGTCGCCCATGTCCAGCTCAAGCGTGTCGGTGTAGGCCGGCTCATGGCCTGGTTCACGCCACAGGCCTTGCGCCTTGGCATAGGCTTCCACCAACTCCAGCTGCTCTTCCTCGCGACCGGTCAGGCGCATGTAGGTGATGGTCTGCTCATCCACCGGGAAGAAGCCACAGGTGGCGCCGTACTCCGGGGCCATGTTGGCAATGGTGGCCCGGTCCGCCACCGGCATGTCTTTCAGGCCGTCACCATAGAATTCCACGAATTTACCCACCACGCCTTTCTTGCGCAGCATTTCCACCACGGTCAGTACCAGATCGGTCGCGGTGATGCCTTCACGCAGTTTGCCGGTAATCTTGAAGCCCACTACTTCCGGAATCAGCATGGACACCGGCTGGCCGAGCATGGCGGCTTCCGCTTCAATGCCGCCGACACCCCAGCCGAGGATGCCCAGGCCGTTGATCATGGTGGTGTGGGAGTCGGTGCCCACCAGGGTGTCCGGGTAGGCCACGGTTTTGCCGTCAATGTCTTTCTGCCAGACGGTTTTCCCCAGATATTCCAGGTTCACCTGGTGGCAAATGCCGGTACCCGGCGGCACCACGCGGAAGTTATCAAAGGCCTGCTGGCCCCAGCGCAGGAACTCGTAACGTTCCTGGTTACGTTCCATTTCAATGTCCACGTTGTCCTTGAAGGACTTGGGCGTGCCGTATTCGTCCACCATCACCGAGTGGTCGATCACCAGATCCACCGGCGACAGCGGGTTGATCATGGCCGGGTCTTTGCCTGCGGCCTGCACGGCTTCACGCATGGCGGCCAGGTCCACCACGCCGGGTACGCCGGTGAAGTCCTGCATCAATACCCGGGCCGGGCGGAACTGGATTTCGGTATCGGAGTGGCGATCTTTCAGCCACTGCGCCATGGCATCGATGTGGGAGCGGTCCACCGTGCTGTCGTCTTCGTTGCGCAGCAGGTTCTCGGTGAGGACTTTCAGGGAGTATGGCAGGCGATCCAGGTCGCCCAGAGTGTCGGCAGCTTTCGGCAAGCTATAGTAGTGATAGGTCTTGCCGGCGGCTTCCAGGGTGGAGAGGGTACTTAGGCTGTCTTTACTCAATTGGGTACTCGACATGCGTTGCCTCCTCTGATGGTGATGAAACCTCTCTTAACTATTGCATCGAATAGCCAGACTTCAACTCAAAACCATTTATGCCCTCTATTCGTATTGTGAATGGCGAATAACTTTCAGATAAGGACAATTCCTCGTTGACACCCTAACTCGTGTCCTTAAAGTTGACACACTTTTATGAACCGCACCAACTCGCAGGCCAGACATTGACCCAGGCATTCTCCGAAACGCTGCAAAATCTTCCGAAAGATGACTCGCTGAACCTGTTTCGCGTGAGTGCCGAGCTGTCGTTCAACTCTATCGTCGTCACGGACGCCAGGCACGCCATTGTCTACGCCAATCCTGCGTTCTGCCGCATGACCGGTTATTCTGCGGAGGAGCTGGCCGGTCAAAACCCAAAGATCCTGCAAGGGCCAATGACCGAGGCTGTGGTTATTGATCAGCTAAGGCGGGACCTGAAAAACGACGGCTATTTCTCCGGCTCAACCATCAATTACCGGAAGAATGGCAAACCTTACCTGGTGGAATGGAACATTACGCCGATCAACGACGAGGCCGGCAGCCCACGGTTCTACGTTTCCATCCAGAAAGACATCACCCAGCTGCACGCTGCTGAATCCACGGGCAACCTGTTTGCCAAAGCCATCGATGCGGCCTACGACGGCATTTTCATCACCAACGCCGAAGGCACCATCGAATTCGCCAACCAGGGCTTTGAGATCATCACCGGCTATACCCCCACCGAAGTCATCGGACGGAACCCGTCGATTCTCAAATCCGGCCGGCACGACAAGACCTTCTACAAGGGGCTCTGGCGCCACCTCAATGAAGGCCTGCCTTTCCGGGCGATGGTGGTTAACCGGCACAAACACGGCCATGAGATTCATTGCCAACAGACCATCACGCCGGTCAAGAACGCCAATGGCGAGATCACCCATTTCATCAGCATCATCAAGGATCTGACCGACCGGGTGTTTGCCGAACTCAAACTCCGTGAGCAGGCCTCCCATGATTCGTTGACGGGCCTGCTGAACCGCCGTGCCGGGGAAATTGAGCTGGATGTGGTCCTGATCCAGGCCCAGGAGCAGGATGCCTCGTTCAGCCTGCTGATGCTGGACATTGATGACTTCAAGACCATCAACGACAGCCATGGCCACCCCCGGGGCGACGATGTCATCAAAAAAGTCGCAGAAACCCTGATGGAACAGACCCGGAAAACCGACAAATGCATTCGCTGGGGCGGGGAAGAATTCATTGTCATCCTGCCTGGCTGTGACCAGGACAAGGCCTCAGCCATTGCCGAGAAAATTCGCGCCATGATGGCGGAGAACAACTTCGACGGCATCGGCCAGGTCACCCTGTCGGTCGGGGTTACCGAATTCATCGACAATGACAACCCCGCCAGTATTCTTGGCCGGGTGGACCAGCGCCTTTATGCCGCCAAAAAAGCCGGTAAAAACCGCGTCGTTATCGACTGAGGCCCGCCCAATTGTTATCGCTGAATGATTTCTTCGTGATCGGCCCTGCGCCGGCAAAACTGGTGAGTGGTCAATACACTCCCTCACTGGTCGCCCTGTCGCTGATCATCGCAGTGGGTGCCTCGTATATGGCGTTGGTACTTGCGGCCGCCGCCCGGCGAAGCACATCCCGCCTGATGGAGAAGTTGCACCTGGTCAGCGGCTCGGCCTCTCTGGGGTTTGGCATCTGGTCCATGCATTTTATCGGCATGCTGGCCTTTGAAATGCCTATTCCGGTGGACTACGACCCCACCATTACCTTGTTTTCCGTGGCACCCAGCCTGTTAGCCTCATGGGTCACCCTGAGTCTGCTGGCTCACAATGATATGACCCCGACTCGACTGGCACTGGGTGGAATAACGGTGGGGGCAGGTCAGTGGCACTGGCCCTTACTGCCCCCATTGTAGTGGTTCAATGATTCCGGACACCAACGTAGGTGGTAAGATCGCCACCA